>JACCDW010229550.1_pt1 | contig 17375 bp, 15 predicted proteins | sample 7449781 | NCBI WGS metagenome assembly JACCDW01 (sample SAMN15323449, study PRJNA562643) | freshwater metagenome | isolation source: river surface water | place: USA:Blue River Watershed | collected 2017-08-18
TACTGTGGTGTCCCTGCTGCTATTGATAGCTTCCGCGTGGCAAAAGAGGTCTTCAAGGAGATGGGCATCTAATGAGGTCTGTATTTTTAGGGCTTTTAATTGTTGTATTAGCTCTTTCTGGATGCGCACATCTTTATAAAACGCAAATTCACGATGTTGTCTATTTGTCGGACTCTCAATTTGATCAGTTTACTGATGGATCTGGGGATGTGCGTGTTAATGGGGCGAGTGGTCGCCCATATGTCATTACTCAACAGCATTTCCAAAATTTACTTGCGGTGAGAAAGCGGATTGTTCCAGCTCAGGGTCAATACATGCAAATTGCCCTTGTTGATTCAGATTTCCATACCTTATTACTGCTATCGCACGATGGCAAAAGTTATGTAGCGATGAGTTTTGACTTTCTGAATATCTTTGGGACTGATGAGGAGACTTTGGCTGCTGCAATGAGTCATCAATATGCCCATATAGCTGCTGGCGATAATGCAGATGTTCAAGACAGCAGGGAAGTGAAGTATTTCGTTACCAAGGAAATTGTCAGTACCGGGGTATCTCTTGTTGCAACTGCTGCTGGTGGCTATGGTGCAGGTGCCGCTATTGATGAGGCAAAACGCGTTCAGGATAAACAGATTGAAGATCAGGTAAATCCATTGGGCATGAAAATTCTTCTAGACGCCTCTTACTCACCATGTGGGTATCAAAAAATTCAGTATGTAATGGAAAAGAATTCTGCCGTCTCTAGTGCGCTTACATATCTATATACCCATCCCGGGATCGATGATCGCGTTAAGCTGTCAAAGCAGTATTTAAAAGAAAAGAACCTTGAATGCAGCAATCTCACGCCGGATCCATCTGCTGGGGTTGTCAATAAGTCCGGACCTGTACGGCAGCAATAATATTCGGAAATAGGGCTATTTGGCCTTTATGCGTTTAAAATTATGGAAATTCCTTAAACGAGAAAACATATGAAAACTAAGCTATTAAGTATTTTTGCAGCACTCACATTAGCAGCTTGCGCAGCCCCTGTAACGCAAACTGAGATCCAGCAAGCTAAATTCCCACCAGCCCCAAAGCAGGCCGATATTGATAAGGAAGTAAATGCTTATCTGAAGTCCGCTCTGAATACTCCAGACATGCCAACAAAAGAATGTGCACCTGCACGCAAAGCTTGGGCAAGAGCGTTAGCTTTTGAAACTCCAAAATTTGGTTGGATGGTAGTTTGCGATATCAAGGCTAAGGAACGGTCTGGTGGTGATAGTGCCATGAAGACATACATGTTCTTGTTTACCACCAATGGAAACTACACTTATGATGCTGCCTCATTTGGCAATATAAATAACAATGTTCAGTTCTTGGACTTAATCAAGTAAATCCCCTACGATCTTGATTAAATAGAGCCACCTTCGGGTGGCTTTTCTATTGCCCGTTGCGCTAGGTGATTGGGTGATATGGGTTATTAGGATCGGATATAGTTCTTAATATTCCTGGTCTTTTAATTTACACCTAAATGAAAATGAAAAAAATCATTCTGTTTTTACTTTACATAGTTCCTGTGACCTGTTTTGCTAGCGCAGGCAAACCAGAAGTCAAGGTAGAAACAGGTCTACTTCAAGGCGCTACTGAATACAATATGAATGTCTTCAAAGGCATTCCTTACGCAGCGCCACCAGTAGGTGACTTGCGTTGGCGTCCACCACAGCCAGCAACTTCATGGAGTGGTATTCGTGATGCTTCTAAGTTCGGTAATTCTTGTCCGCAACCAAACCTAAGAAATGAAAATAAAGGTCTTGGATTGCCGGGCAATGAGGATTGCCTCACTCTTAATGTATTCACACCTCAGAATCCTGGAAAAGATTTACCTGTCATGGTGTGGATTCATGGCGGTGCGTTGCAACTAGATGGTGCTCGAGACCCACTCTATACGCCAATTAACTTAGTGAAGAATGGCGTCATCGTAGTGACCTTTGATTACCGCTTGGGCTCTCTAGGTTTTTTTGCGAGCCAGGAGTTAGTTGCGGAGGCCAAATCTAAAGGTGAGTCAGTAGGCAACTACGGCACCATGGATCAAATTGCAGTACTCAAGTGGGTCAAGCGAAATATTGCAGCTTTTGGGGGCAATCCAAATAACGTGACTATCTTTGGTGAATCTGCTGGTGCGCGAAGCGTCACTTGGTTAATGGTGTCCGATGCAGCCAGAGGATTGTTTCATAGAGCAATTGCAGAGAGTGCACAGCAAAGCCCTATCCGAGGCTTAACTGAGAATCGTCTAGGGCTAGCTCCCGCAACTGAAATTGCGAATAAATATATGGCAACTCTTGGGGTGAAGTCTTTAAAAGAGCTCCGAAGTTTGCCTGCCCAAAAGTTAGTTCTCACCGCTGCTGAGCAAAAAGCAGGAGAGTTTGGTGGATCCATGATTGATGGCCAGATTCTAAAAGGGGACCCTGTTCCTCTGTTTGCATCAGGCCAGCAGGCTAAGGTGCCTTTTATGATTGGCACCAACTCTTGGGATGCTAGCCTCTTTGCTTTTAATCAACCACCTTTAGATGCTCTTGCAAAAGCATTCAAGGAAGATCCAAAAGTGGTTAACCAGCTGTATAGCAATATTCCCGAAAAGTGCGCAGTATCTGCTGATCTCATGGGCGATATGCTGTTTCGTGCGAGTACAAAATTCTTGGCAGATAGTATGAATGGTGTTGCGCCTGGATATGCCTATTATTTTGATTACTTAACGAAGAATATTCGTCCAGCGTATCCTGGTGTTCCCCATGCGTTTGAGATTAGTTTTGTATTTGGAAGTAATGCATTCACCAATCAAGCACCTAAAGCGCCTGAATCATCAGCAAACCGTTGTGCTCGAATTGAGAACGCCATTGCAGAAAATAGAAAAGGCGGTATTTGGCCAGGATATATGTATCCCATTACCGATAAAAATGATCCGCAAGATATCGCCATATCTGAAAAGATGTCTGCAAGCTGGGCGCAGTTTGCAAAGACTGGCAATCCCAATGTAGAAGGGCAGGCCAATTGGCCAATCTACAGTCTAAAAGAGGATGTCATGAGGACTTTTTCTCCAAATGCCGAGACAATCACGGGTATGCTGAAGGATCGAGTAGATTATCAGTTGCTGCATTTGAAAAAACTGTATACGCCGCAGTAATTAGAAGTGATTTTTAATGAATTCTTAATAGCCAAGACTAGTACATGAAAAAAATATTATTTACCGCCTTCTTATCCATAGCAGCCGTCTGCTCAATGGCACATGCTGCAGATATCAAGGTGGCCGCCGTTGAACTTAATCCAAGCCCCAAAGATGTTGATGGCAATATTCAGAAGATAGTGAAGGCCATCACTGATGCTTCTAATAATGGCGCCAAACTCATGGTGCTTCCAGAGTTCTCGGTGACCGGTTTCGGTTTTATGCCCAGTGGCCCAAGAGATTTTGATACATTTCCTGGCAGGGCAACTGCTGCAATCGAAAAGGTAACGCGTAAATTCAATAACTATGTTGTCGTCGGTTCATATGAATTGGATCCAGTAACGGGAGTGATTCATAATGCTGCCGCACTAATTGGGCCAAAAGGCTTTATTGGCAAATATCGCAAGAACCAGATCCCTTCAGGTGATTATGATGTGGCTGCTCCCGGTAATTTGGGTTTTCCAGTCTTTAATACAGATATTGGAAAAATTGCACTCCTCATTTGTTTTGATGACTCACGCTTGCAATCCTTGCTTCTGCCAAGTCTACGCGGCGCGGATATCTTAGCTACACCCATAGGCTCAGACATGATGCCTAAATATGAAAAGATGAGTAATGGCAATCACTCAACCATATCCAATATTGCGGTATTGGCTAGCTGGGTGGGCATGAACGTAGTGGCCAGTAATCAAACTGGAGTAGTGGATTTTCCTACCTTCGGACTTCAGGATCAATTTACTGGAGGCTCTACCATTTGGGATAGCAACGGTAATCAACTGGCTCATTCAAAAGTCTCCACATGGACTAAGCCCTTACCGCCACAAACCATTTATGCAACGTTTGATCCTGCTAAGAAAAGTGAGCAAAAAACTTATTGGTTAAAACATCGTAGACCTGAGTTGTATGGCGTTTATAACCTATACAAGGCGCCTGTGGATATCGCAGCAAATAATACCCAGAATCAAATTTCTGCTCTATTGGTCCAGTATGAGCCAAGCAATGGCAATATCGATGCCAATATTAAAAAGATTGATTCACTGATCGCTCAAAATCAAAACGTATTTAATCTTGCTGTACTGCCTTTCAATTCTTTTATAGGCAATACAAAGTTGGACAAAAATAATATTGCGCAATATGCAGAGCCTTTAAATGGCAAGAGCTACAACTTGGCTTCTGACTTGGCTAAAAAATATAAAACCTATCTTTTATTCTCCATGCCTGAAGTAGATGGTGGAAAGTATTATGAAACAGCAGTTTTATTTGATTTCGATGGCAAGCAGGTGGGGGCTTATCGCAAGTCTCATCTGAATGATGATGAGAGGCTTTGGGCTACTGCAGGTAATAGCCTGCCAGTATTCAGTACGAATGATTTGGGTAGGGTAGCTGTGATGCTCAATGACGAAGTACGCATTCCTGAGTTGGCTGATGTCTATGGTCTAAACCGTGCAGACTTGATTCTGATACCTACATCCTATGATGGTAAGCAATACGGTAGTGCGGTAAATATTCCTAAAGGATTGGTTCCAGATGCCAGCAATCGAGGTATGAATTTCTGGTACGACATTGCAAAATACTCACAGGCATTTACATTGGTAGCAAATTACCAGCAAAGTGGTGACCAAGAATATGTGCGCAGCGGCGTTTACTCCTTGGTGCCTGAGGAAGGGTATTACCCACCGAATATTGCCCCGCATAAAGAGGTCGCCTATCAAGCTTTATTCACAACGCATGCGAATAATACTTTGTGGATTAATCAGCAGCAAATGGTGGTGGGTAGACGCTACGATCTGGCAATGCCTTTAACGCTCGACATGAAGGGTGAATGTTTTCAGGAGTGGCAAACCAATTCGACGGCTAGGGGAGTTTGTAAGGGCCAATAGGGTCCATGCATAGACCGCTGAAAAAACAAAAAACTGCTAAGGCCCTCAAAAGCCAAAGCGGTTTTTTTACAGCCAGAGAAGGATCAATTGCTAGATGAGATCCATCATTGCTAATGTGGCTTTAATGATTTGATTGTTGGAATTGGTAAACAAAGAAGGCATTTGGTAGTGGTTGTGATTAGCCACCCGATATGCCCCTGCTAGACGGCTATGGGAACGTAATTTCTTAGCCCATATTTCGGATTGCATTTGCATATAAGGACTTTCTAGTGCCCCGCAGGCAACAATTACAGGGCAGCTTACGTTCTGAGCGTAATCCACAGGACTAAATTCTTTTACGTCCTTAGGTGTGAGCTTCAAGTACTTTTGCCTAATGGAGAGTGAGTCAGGGTATAAATTTGTCCAACCACTCAGAACTACGCCGCCTTTAAACAGGTTGGCAGGCAATCCTTGTTTTTGCCACTCAGTGACCAGCATCATGCTAGTTAAATGGCCGCCAGAGGAGTGACCCGATACGTACATATGATTGGGGTCTGCTCCAATTTGTTTGGCGTTCTTATAAACCCATGTGATCGCCCTGCGAACTTGACTTACCATTCCAGACATCGTATTGGGTGGGATATTGTCAAAACCAAGCACTACACAAATAGCATTAGCTTGCAGGAATGGGCCCGCTAGAGATGAGTAAAGCTCTTTCGTGCCAACGTTCCATTCACCGCCATGAATAAAAATCATTACTGGTAGGTCTTTGGCGTTTGCTGGCGCAAATACATCTAACTTTTCTGTAGCAGATGATCCGTATGAGAATGTCTTAGGAGGGTGCTGGGCTCTGAATTTTGCACTGTTTTCAGCGAAATCATCGGCAAACTTCTTGAGCTCAGGAGCCGAAGGCAGATACGGACCTTGGTCCAGCTGATCATTTAGCTGGCTGTAGGTCCAATCCATGAAGACTTTCTTTTCTTGGGCCATTAACCCAAGAGTTGGCATGGCCGCAAGTGCTGAACCTGCCATTAAGAATGTTCTGCGTGAAGTATTGCCATTCAGCATATAGATTCCTGAGTTATCTCGTTAAATCAAATTCATCATTGCCAGTGTCGATTTGATCACTTGGTTATTGGTGTCATTGAATAAGAATGGTGTTGTGAAATGAACGTAACCCTGCATTCTGTATGCGCCTGCAAGACGGTTATAGGCTTGTAGCTTTGTCGCCCAATCGCCTGACTGCATTTGCATATAGAGACTCTCACCCCCACCACAAGTAATGATGACCGGGCATTTCACATTCTGCGGAAAGTTCACCGGGCTGTAATCTTTAATCTCTTGAGGGGTAAGTTTCAAGAACTGCTGTCTCATGGAAAGCGACACTGGGTATAAGTCTGTCCAGCCGCTAAGAATGGAACCGCCTTTAAATAGATTAGCTGGCAAACCTTGCTTCTCCCATTGGGTTACCAACATCATGTTTGCTAAGTGCCCACCTGAGGAGTGGCCTGAGACATAGAGCTTATTGGGGTCGCCACCAATTTGTTTGGCATTTTTGTAAACCCAAGCAACCGCTTTGCGGCATTGGGCCACCAAGCCAGTCATGGTGTTCGGAGGGATGTTATCAAAACCAACAGAGATATAGATCGCGTTATTTAACAAGAATGGAACTGCTTGCGATGAGTAGTTATTCTTGTTATCAAAGTCCCATGATCCACCATGAAAGAAAATCATAATTGGTAAGTCAGTTGCATATGCAGGAGCAAAAACATCTAATTTTTCTGCATCAGAAGTTCCGTAGGAAAAAGTCTTAGGCGGATATTGGGCTCTGACCTTCTCGCTATTCGTCGTATAGGACTCGGAGATTTTCTTGAGCTCAGGTGGGGGAGGTAAGTAGGGCTCTTGATTTAATTGATCGTTTAATTGGCTGACAGTCCAACCTCTAAATACTGGCTTTTCTTGAGCCATTAATCCAAGGGTTGGCATAGTCGCAAGCGCAGAGCCGGTGAATAAGAATTTCCTGCGTGATAGGCATTTGGTTTCCATGTGGACCCTTCTTTGTTTGAACCTGTTCCATTTTATACAGTCTTCTCACCAGCTTAAATAGAAGAAGCCCCTAGATACCTCTAGAGGCTTCTATGTGCCCAAGTTTGGTTCAGAATTAAGCAGACATTAGGCCGCTTCTTTAACCTCCTCAATAACAAGCTTGGAATTGCCGCCAATCAGAATTTTGCGTGGCAGCTTCTCTTCGGGAATGACATTCTCTAATTTAATGTTGAGCAGGCCATTCTCGACATCTGCGGAACGCACAATCACTGTTTCGGCTAGGGTAAAGTCATGACTGAAGTCACGATTGGCAATTCCTTTATGGAGATATTCGCCAGCCTGATCGGCTTTAACCTTGCCAACAACAGTTAGCTTATTACCTTCAGCGGTAATATCAATTTCCTCATTTTTAAATCCAGCTACCGCAATTTCAATAACGTAGTCGCGTTCATTTTTCTTGATGATGTTATATGGAGGATAGCTTTGCGCTTTACTAACAGTTTCTCCAGTATTCATTTCTTCAATCGCATCAATTAGCCGATCAAAGCCAACAGAGCTTAGTAAAACATTTCTACCAAATGGATAAGTCATCGTTTTCTCCTTAATTTCAAGCAAGTTCACAATTTCCTAGACCCCGAAGGCATCTAGTTAAGAAATATTTAAGGGTGAATTTTTTGAATTTCAAGGGGCTTGAAATTGAATTTTTCAGCCCATAGATAAAAGATTGATGGCACAAATTCCTTATTGAAACTGGGGTTATTTCCCTTTGCCATCCTTAAAGAAGGTATTAGCTAACTTACTGTATGGAGAAAAAATGCTTGAAACTAACCATTTAGAACTCCAGGAAAACGACCGGGAGCTCATCACAAGGCCTAAGCTTAAGCGCTTGATCTTGGAATATCTACAAAAGAGAAGTCGAAAAGAGATTTTGCTAGAGGAGCCGCGTGACGAGGAGTCGGACTCCTTGGAATAGCCAATCAGAAGGGATTTGGGGTCTTGAAATGACAAAAATTACCCCCAAATAAAGAAAATTGATCTTATTTATGGGAAACGATAAATGACTGTTGCTACTAAAGAAACTTTGGGATTTCAGGCAGAAGTAAAGCAGCTTTTGCAGCTGATGATTCATTCCTTGTATTCCAACAAGGAAATCTTCCTACGGGAGCTCATTTCTAATGCTTCAGATGCGGCTGATAAATTGCGTTTTGAGGGTATTGCTCATCCTGATTGGTATGGCGATGACCCTGAGCTCAAAATAAAGGTCGAATTTGATAAAGCAGCGAGAACGGTAACCATTTCGGATAACGGAATTGGCATGAGCCGAGAAGAGGTTATCAACAATCTCGGTACCATTGCGCGCTCCGGCACCAAAGAGTTCTTCTCAAAACTGTCGGGTGATCAGCAAAAAGATGCCGCGCTAATTGGCCAATTTGGCGTAGGTTTTTATTCTGCCTTCATAGTCGCCGACCGAATTATTGTGGATACTCGCCGTGCGGGCCTGCCTGCTGCCGATGGTGTTCGTTGGGAATCTGACGGCTCTGGTGAGTTCACCATCGAAACGATCGACCGCCCCCAACGTGGAACATCTATTACCCTGCATTTGCGTGAAGGGGAGGATGATTTCCTCAATAGTTATCAGCTTAAATCGATTATTCGCAAGTACTCAGACCATATCTCTTTGCCAATTCAGATGCGTAAAGAGGAATGGGATGCGGATAAAAAAGAACAAATCATCAAAGATGAGTTTGAGGGTATTAATCAATCATCGGCTTTATGGGCTCGTAATAAGTCTGAAATCACCGAAGAGCAGTACAACGAGTTTTATAAGCATCTTTCTCATGACTATGAGAACCCTTTGTGCTATTCATTAAATCGCGTGGAAGGTAGAAGTGAGTTTACTCAGCTACTCTATGTTCCATCTCGTGCCCCATTTGATTTATGGGATCGTAATAAGCGCGGAGGCATCAAGCTCTATGTAAAGCGGATATTCATCATGGATGATGCCGAAAAGCTCATGCCAATGTACCTGCGTTTTGTCACCGGAGTGATTGATTCAGCCGACCTTCCTCTCAATGTGTCCCGTGAGATCTTGCAAGAGTCGCGCGATATTAAAGTTATTCGTGAGAGTTCTACTAAGCGCGTTCTCAGCATGCTAGAAGAATTGGCTAATAGCGATGATGAGGCTAAGAAAGAAAAATATCGCACGTTCTGGACCCAGTTTGGTCAAGTCTTAAAAGAGGGTGTGGGCGAGGATCAGACTAATCAAGAGCGCATTCTCAAGCTTCTGTGTTTTGCTAGCACCCATGTTGATTCTGCTGATCAAACAGTATCGCTAGCTGAGTATGTCTCTCGCATGAAGGAAGGGCAGGACAAGATTTACTACGTCACTGGTGAATCTTTCAATGCTGCAAAAAATAGCCCTCATTTAGAAATCTTTCGCAAAAAAGGTGTTGAAGTTCTACTGCTATCAGACCGCGTGGATGAGTGGATGCTCTCCTTCATCTCTGAATTTGATGGCAAGCAACTGGCATCGGTTGCTAAAGGCGGCTTGGATTTAGGCAACCTGAGTGATGAAAAGGAAAAGAAAGAGCATGAGGAAACTGAGAAGCAATTCAAGGATCTAGTTGAACGCATGAAAAAAGTGTTAGAGGATAAGGCAAAGGATGTGCGCGTCACATTCCGGTTGACGGATTCTCCTGCATGCTTAATTGCGGATGAGAACGAGCTTTCGGGTAATTTGTTGCGCATGTTAAAGTCCGCCGGTCAAAATGCTCCTGATATGAAACCTATTCTGGAGATCAATCCAGAGCATCCTTTGTTATTAAAACTCAAGGGTGACGATAAGCAATTCGATGACTGGACTAATCTCTTGTTTGATCAGGCGCTCTTAGCAGAAGGTGGTCAGCTTAATGATCCAGCGAGTTTTGTGAAGCGGATGAATCAGCTGCTATTAAATTAATTCTTTTCGGATCGTCTCTAGTGCGGGTGTCGTATAACGGCTATTACCCTAGCTGCCCAAGCTAGAGACGAGGGTTCGACTCCCTTCACCCGCTCCAGAAATTAGCCCTAAGGAGTGGCAGGGAAATGCCTTCCGAAGATCGCTTTTGTAAGGCTGAGATTGGTATTGTTTACAAAGTTTTAATTAATAGAATTAAATGTTTCTTTTGTTGGGAAGGTTTGAGACAATTCAACCTATGAGCATTATTGACTTCAAGCGAATTGATCTGAAATGAATACACCTATAAAGAAGTTATATGCTTTAAGTCTTTTGACGCTATTGAGTGCCGTAGCCCCAGTTTCCTGGGCGGCTTGTCTCGGGAATAAAGCTGCGGTCAAAGAAATGACTGTGTCTATTGTTCCTCAGTTACCGCGTGCAGTGACTTACGCTAAGTGGGCGCCAATCTTAGAGTACGTTGGGCAAAAATCTGGCCAATGTTTTAATCTGGAAATTCCTGAAACCATCCCTGCCTTTGAAAAGCAGCTTTTTAAGGGTGAGCCAGACTTTGCATTTGCCAATCCTTACCACGAGGTTATTGCTAAAAAGCGTAAGGGCTATATTCCTTTATTTATTGATGGCAAAACTAAGCTCACGGGCATTTTGGTAGTTAAGGCTGACAGCCCGATTAAAAGCATTCAGGATCTTCAGGGAAAAGATGTTGCTTTCCCTGCGCCAAATGCATTTGCGGCTTCACTCCTCATTAGGGCAGAGCTGGCAAAGCAGGGCATCTTTATTAAGCCTAAATATCTCAAAACCCACGCAACCGCTTATCGCGCTGTAGCAATGGGCGACGTTGTAGGTGCTGGCGGGGTAAACAATACTTTGCAGCGCGAGGAGCAAGCCCTCAAAGAAAGTCTGAGAATTGTTTATGAAACCTCAGGATATGCGCCACATCCTTTTATTGCTAACCCCAGAGTTCCTCTTAAAGTACGCAATAGCGTAACTGAAGCCTTTTTATCTCTTGCCACCAATGAGCCTGGACGCAAATTGCTAGAGGAAGTGCAAATTCCTCAACCTATTCCATCGGACTATCAGCGTGACTTTGCGCCTTTGGAAACTCTAAAGCTAGATAAGTTCGTGGTGCTCGATGAAAGTTGAGGGTTACAGGCGCTCTGGCATAAGTACACGCGCTTTACTAAAGGGTGCGGCCTATATTGCAATTGGCACAATTACATTTGCTTTGATGGCGTTGTGGTTTCTGGATGCAAGGGCGCGCGATATCCGCATTTCGGGGCGTGAGAGTACCTCACAAATTATGGTCGATGGCATTGCTATCGCTATTCAAGATGATGTTATTGCCCGAAACTTTGCTCAGCTTGAAAGTCGCTTGAGGCAATCTATGTCTGATCCTCAAATGGTTTCCATTATGGTGATAGATGAGGATGGCGCAGTACTTTCTCAAATGCAGCGAGACCCTAAGACTGATGTAGTGAAGCCGATCTATTCTTCAAAAAAGGTTTTGCCCCCGTCAGTTAATGAGCTTGTGGTGAGTAGTGATATGGCAACCACGCGCTGGCTAGAGTTAAAGGCGGGGGTTCCTATTGGATGGCTCAAGTTAGAAATTGCCTCCACTCTAATCGATGATAAGTTGATCGGCTTGCGCCGTGACATGACTATTGCACTTTTGGGCGCCTGCCTCATTTTGTTTATTTCTATTGGTATTGTTTTGAGGCGCACTTATAGTCTCATTCGTATTGAAGAAGCATTGATGGAGGGTAAAAGTGAGGCCCTAGAAAAGATCGCGTTTCATGATCATCTAACTGGTCTACCAAATCGCCTTGTGCTGATGGATCGCATCGGTCAGGCTATTGCCTATAGCGATCGGGGAGGTAAGGGATTTGCCCTTTGCTTTATGGACTTAGATGGTTTTAAATCGATTAACGATACGCATGGGCATCATATTGGCGATGTGGTGCTCAAAGAGGTAGCAGTCAGACTTAAGGATAGCTTGAGGGCAAGCGATACTGTGGCACGCATAGGCGGTGATGAGTTTGTTCTCTTGCTAGTCGATGGTGAGGGTGATGATGGGTATGAAATTCTGTTGGATAGATTAAGAAAGAGCGTCTCTGAGCCCATTCGATTGCGCTCTGGAAAACTGCTGCATGTAGGCCTCAGTATTGGAGTAACAACCTACCCAAGGGATGCTAGCCCCGTGGCTGATTTGCTAAAGCATGCGGATCAGGCCATGTACCAAGCAAAAAAATCCAAAGAAGATAAGTTCGTGCTTTATAAAATCTAAAAAAAGACTGCATTAATGCAAAATGATCAATAAGCTTATATAGGAAAAATTATGTGTACTAGTTTTGCGCTAAAAGAAAAAGACGGTTCATATGTTTATGGAAGAACAATTGAGTTTGGGCGCGATCTTGCCGAGGGATTGATATTAATACCAAGAAATTATGCATATAAGGGTGTTGGCATAGATGGTACATATGGCACAGGCTTGAATTGGAATTGCAAATATGCATTTGTCGGAACCAATATGTTTGGTCTGGATCTCTTGTTAGATGGTATGAATGAAAAAGGCCTGAGTGGTGGATTGCTGAACCTTCCAAATTCTGCTGATTACCAAAAGCCAGCAGCTGATCAAAGTAAGAACAGCATTGCCTCATTTCAGATGTTGGTCTATGCGCTAGGCAACTTTGCAACCACCGATGAAGTGAAAGTGGGTTTTGAGAAGATTTTTGTGAATAGCGCAGGTCTCAAAGAATGGAATGGCGTTGCAAAGTGTCACATGACTCTCCATGATGCTCAAGGTAAAAGTATTGTGATTGAGTATTTGAAGGGTGAACTGGTCATTACTGATAATCCAATTGGCGTGATGACAAACGACCCTCCGATGGCTTGGCAATTGACCAACGTTGGTAATTTCATCAACCTATCCCCGCTTGAAAAAGATCCTATAACCATTGATGGGTTAACTATTTCAGCCCCAAGTTCTGGTAGTGGCTTGCATGGCTTGCCGGGGGATTTCTTAAGCCCAAGCCGTTTCTTAAGAGCATTTGAATACACCCTTGCTGCTCAGAAGTACGCTTCTGACCTTCCTAAAGTAGAGTTAACGTGGAGACTGCTGAATATGTTTGATATTCCTCCGGGTTCAGTCATGATCCCCCCAGGCGATCCCTATGCTGGCGGCGTTAGTGGTTGGGAGTTAACGCAAGTTAGCTGCGTAGCAGACTCTAAGAATCTTAATTACTACGTTCGCAACTTTAAGAGCCTCAATATCAAGAAGTTTGATTTAATGGCGCATGATCTTGACGCAAAGACACCAAAGTCTTTTACGATTGGTGATGTGACTACGTACGAAATAATTCAATAATGATTTGTTAGTTAAGTTAAGCCACTCTTCGGGGTGGCTTTTTTGTATTGGTCATTAATGGTCCAATTTGTTGCAATTCCCCAATGGCAACCAGTATGTTGCTTTGGGCAAAAGAAAAAAGCCACATTGCCGCAGCCCATCTTATGCCTGGTTGGTAGAGGGGGTGACAAGCTAGCGGACAACGGATTAAAGGTAGTCGCAGATCTTCATTTGCATGGCATCTTTATCTTGGTGGATGGCAAAAACGATTGCGCACTCGAGTGTGTAAATGATTTGAAAGCCTCATACCGTATTGGGCCAAAATTTTAGTTGGATAGAGTGCTAATATCACTTGCAACATTTAATAAAGAGAAATAGTTATGAGTGCTGTTTTGTCATGGGAAAAATTGGCCGCTGAGTTGGCTGCCGAATTAGGCGATTCAATTCATTTTGATGTAGCTCATCAGGCTGTGTATGCCTCAGAGGCCTCAAACTATCGGCAAATTCCAATTGGGGTTGTTATTCCAAGAAATACTGAAGAGTTTATAAATGGCATTGAAATTTGCCATCGAAATAAAGCTCCAGTACTTATGCGTGGTGCCGGCACCTCAATGAATGGACAAACGGTCAATAACGCTGTGGTTTTCGATATCTCTAAGTACTGTAACCATATTCTGGCGTTAGATCCGGGGGCTGGTAATGCAGTTGTAGAGCCGGGTGTAATTTGCGATTCCTTACGCGATGCCGCCGAGTTACATGGCCTCACTTTTGCGCCAGATCCTTCCACTCATAGTCGTTGCACTTTAGGCGGTATGGTTGCCAATAACTCTTGTGGCGCGCATTCTGTGATGGCGGGTAAGACGCTTGAGAACACCGAGGCGCTAGAGATTCTCACTTATGATGGAGAGCGTTTTTGGGTTGGACCCACTTCAGATCAAGAGTTGCAAGAAATTATTGCCGCTGGTGGACGTAAAGGACAGATTTATCAGGACCTACTGGCTTTGCGCGATCGCTATGCGGATTTAATTCGTGCACGCTTTCCAAATATTAAGCGCCGTGTATCTGGATATAACCTAGATCAGTTATTGCCGGAGAATGGATTTAACGTTGCGAGAGCCTTGGTCGGCACAGAAGGCACTTGCGCTCTAACCTTGGCAGCAAAAGTACGCCTAGTAAAGAGTCCTGCTAAACGTGTCGTTTTGGTTTTAGGTTTCGAGGATATTTATCTGGCTGGCGATGCCGTACCTGAATACCAATCCTTTGATCCCATAGCAATTGAAGGCTTAGATTACAAAATCATTCGCGGCTTACAAGAGCGCAATTTAGCTAAAGCAGAAATTGATCTTCTTCCCCCTGGAAACGCATGGGTTGTATTGGAATTTGGCAGCGATACATTGGAAGAGGCTATATCTCAGGCGCAAAAGGCGGAGCAGTATTTTAGGGGGCGAACCATAGGTCCTCAGCCATCGACATGGCTCGAGACAGATCCGTTGGTGCAAAAACGTATTTGGTCTATTCGTGAGAATGGGGCATCTGCAACCCACCTATCGATTGATCCGAATTCTCCTGATCCGGTCGTAGGTTGGGAGGATGCCGCAGTGGACCCTTCCCGCTTAGGTGAGTACTTGCGCGCCTTCCAAGCACTCGTAGATTCTTATGAGTATCAAACCTCACTCTATGGGCACTTCGGTGACGGATGCATTCATGCGCGCATTACCTTCAACCTGAGGTCTGCGGAGGGTGTTGCCAAATTTAGATCTTTTATTCGGGATGCAGCAACTTTAGTCGTTGAATTTGGCGGTTCGCTTACTGGCGAGCATGGTGATGGTCAGGCCAGAGCAGAATTCCTTCCAATTATGTTTGGTGAAGAGTTGATGGGTGCGATGCATGAGTTCAAGCGTATCTGGGATCCTCTAAACAAACTTAACCCCGGAAAAGTAGTTCACCCTTATCGCGTAGATGAAAACCTCCGCATGGGTCCTGAGTATAAAGTCGTCAATATCAACACACGTCTAAATTTCCTCAGTCAGGAAGGCAATGGATTTCAAAGAGCGGTTGAACGTTGTGTTGGGATGGGTAAGTGTCGGAGTGAAAAAATTGGCACGATGTGTCCCAGTTATCGAGCAACTAAAGAAGAGCGCTTCTCAACTCGTGGGCGCTCACGTCTTTTTTGGGAAATGCTCCAAGGCGAAGTGATTAAAGATGGCTGGGAAAGTCAAGAGCTAAAAGATGCTCTCGATACTTGTCTATCCTGCAAGGGCTGTAAATCCGATTGCCCTGCGCATGTTGATATGGCTTCATACAAAGCAGAGTTCTTATCTCATTATCACGATAAAAATGCACGGCCACGCCAAGCGTTAACAATGGGTCGTATTGGGGATTGGGCGCCATTAGCGAGCAATATTTCTTGGTTGATGAACGGCGTGACACAAACACCAGTGCTATCTAATATTGCCAAATGGATTGGCGGTGTGGCCCAAGAGCGTGGTCTTCCAAAATTCGCAAGCAAGTCCTTTAGAAAGCAATTTAAGCAACCTAAGCAAGCCGGACTAAAAACGGTGATTCTGTGGGTCGATACATTTTGCGAGTACTTTCACCCTGAGGTGGCGAATGCGGCGGTTAAGGTGCTCGCTCATGCTGGTTTTGAGGCGACTTTGCCAAAGACCCCACTTTGCTGTGGGCGACCTTTGTATGACTTTGGTTACCTCGATCTTGCGAAACAAAAATTAGAAGTCATATTGAATGCGATTGGCGACCAATTAAATTCGGGGAATGGCTCTCCGATTGCTGTGGTTGGTCTTGAGCCTGGTTGTATGTCCGTTTTTAAAGATGAGTTATTAAAGTTTTTTCCAGATGATCCTCGGGCGAGACTGCTATCGGAAAGAGTCTATTTATTGGGTGATTTCTTGCACGAACATAACTACATACCGCCAAAACTAGATCGCAACATCTTGGTCCATGCCCATTGCCATCAAAAATCTTTATTTGGTACGAAAGGTGATGTGGCGCTTTTAACTGCCTTGGGAGTCAAAGCAAATTATATTGATAGTGGGTGTTGCGGTATGGCTGGTTCTTTTGGATTCAACCCAGAACACATTGAAATCTCAAAAGCTGTGGGTGAGCTTGTATTGCTACCAGCCATTCGATCTGCTAGCCAAGACACTATTATTTTGACTAATGGGTTTAGCTGTAGGGAGCAAATCGAACAAGAAACAGGACGCCAAGTTATGCACTTAGCCGAACTTTTAAGTATGGCAGTAAAAGAAAATTCAACGCAATTGACTTAGGGGGTAGGGTCATTCTCAATTATCCAATTGTTACCCAGGGCCAACCAGCGTAGAGAATCTTTGCTAAGTGTGGAGCTAGTAAATCATCTGTTGCCACGAACAGCGATTAGCATTACAAGAGGTCATAAGAAAAAGCCCCTAAATTTCTCTAGAGGCTTTGTATAGTTGGTGGCTTGGGCGAGATTCGAACTCGCGACCAACGGATTAAAAGAAATAAAATTGTTCTAAAACAGTAACTTAGACATTGCTTTAAACCCGCCAAGAAAGTTCCGCAACATAGGCGGGTGGTCATGTGGATCGGATTGGTACGAGGTGGAGATCAATTGGTTTCGACAGCGTCTTGTTGGAGTGTCGCGTTTCCGGACGCTTATGTTGTCGGGTTAACCGACACTTGGAATGGGAGCTATCGGCCACTAAGAGACCTTCTGAAGTTGTTGAGCCGCCTCTTCCACCAAGTCATTGGGTATTCAGGGGGTTGTGGCATTACAGCAGCTATGTGAGTGATTAATCCATTTGACTTGTATGGAAAAGCTCTAAATGCAAAATACGAAGAAATATGCTGTAATTAGCTAATGAGAAAAATCCTGATAATTCTGGCCCTGCTAGCTTTATCGATACAAACATCCTATGCTACGGTTTCTGCTTACTGCCAAGAAGAGCAGGCAGCAGCTTCTCATGTTTCACATCACGA
>JACCDW011671483.1_pt1 | contig 17374 bp, 18 predicted proteins | sample 7449781 | NCBI WGS metagenome assembly JACCDW01 (sample SAMN15323449, study PRJNA562643) | freshwater metagenome | isolation source: river surface water | place: USA:Blue River Watershed | collected 2017-08-18
AATAATAACTTGCCCTTTACCGGATGCTGTATGTAAAAAAAGTTTTTACAAAAATAATGGTATCCGGTATCTTCATCAGAACACTTCAACAAATCTTCAATTTGTTGTTCTGTAAATTTTTCTTTGGTGTGTGCTTTTTTAGTTAGTACACCATCTAAGCTTTTTGATGCCATAATGTATTTACAATAAAAAAAGGGGCCTAAGCCCCTTTTCGACCTGAATTAAATTCAGCGATTTTTAATTTCTTCGTATAAGCCACTTAATCTATTTTTAATTGATTCTACGGCCATAGGATTATCGCCCGGCTGTGCTCGAGCAAATTGACGTTTTTCTCTGTTTAAGTCGCCGCCATTTCTAACAACTGCGCCCACATCAGCATACATCTCGTCTGGAGCATTATCAAATGTTTCCGAACTTACCATTGGATCAAACCCTGGCATTTTTTTAATCATTGCGCCCTTGTCCATGTCACCAAATGGTGCTGGAGGATCCATCTCGTGATCATGTCCGTGCTCATTAGATTCAATACTGCTAAGAATGTCCATTAAGTCTCTAATGCCGCCTTTACCGCTGGCATTTAAACTAACATTAGCACTGATACTATCAGGTTGTGGAGGTGTGCCGCTTCTCATCCCCATCATGCCACCTGGCATGTTTGCCATACCTGGCATGCCGCATTCTTCCATGCCTTCATCGTCAGTTTCTGGAGGAGGCATTTGAGGAGCATCAGTTTCTTCAACTTTTTTGCCCATAGCTTTCTTTATAGCAGCGTCTTTGTTATCCATGTATTCTTTATCATCAGGCTCATTTTGTCCGTCACGGTCCATGTCGCCTTTATCAGCTTCTGCTACCGGCATGTCTAGCTCATTCATTTTTTGTAATAGTTCTTGGAAGTTCATTATTTCATCCTTGCTGTAGGTCGTTGAATAGTGTGTGACCCTAACACGCTTTTAGCCGGACCAGCTTTTGCTACTGATTCAGATTTTTCTTTAGGTAATGATTTAGCCAATAGTTTTTCATTAACACCTTTATATTGTGTAGGCTGACTTTCTTTTCTAACTTTAGCTAAATCTTTTAAGAAGCTATTAAGATGTTTTTCACCTACTAGATGTTGATTATTTTCTTTAGGATAGTCTTTATTTAAAACTGCTTCATTTTTATCACTACATAAGTGCTCTTCTTCAATAGCCTGTGTTTCTTCTTCTAAAGGAGTTCTAACTCTGATGCTATCTCTGTTAACTCCAGTTGAACCAGCTAATAAATCTGCCAATACAGTACTAGTAGCTGGATAATCTAATTCTACTTCAAACACTGTCATTGCTGCGTTTTTGACATTAGGAAATTCTTTTAAGGTAGCTTGGATAGGAGTGCTTTTACCTTTAGTAAATTTACTTACTTGATATTTTTGTAATGCAACCTCCATACAATCTTCACAATTTTCTGGAAGATCTCCTGCTATTTTAATTTTGAAAGCATACTTCTTTTCTTCTTGGCTTTCTTTTAAATAATGGCTAAACAGTTTCATTTTATTATCCTGATGATATTATTTATTCATATTTTTTAGTTTTTCGATTAGACTATTTCTATCGGACACAATAACACCTTCGCCTTGAATAGTAATTCCTTCATCCTGTCCTGCTTTTTGGTCTATTGCTTGTTTCTTAAGTTGTAGTTCAATCATTTTTAATTTTTTATCGATTTTTGCTGCTTTAGCATCGATAGCATTTTTAAGCATCGTTCCTGCTACTTCAAAAATACGACCGCTGTACCTAGCTTCAACATTCATACCTAGGTCCATTAAATCATCATAAGCATCTGTGGCTCTTTGTGCTAACGCATCAAACTCACTATCTGCTGCATCTCCTAGTCCTTTAACTTGAGGTAAGGCAGAAGATATTTTATCAAATTCTGCTAAGTCTCTAAACATAGCAGGAGCTTCGGGGACCTCGTGTTTAGCAGATGCTTTTTCCGCGTCCTTAACCATTTTCTTGTTTTCGGGCAAATTTAACAATTCTTCAAGTTTCTTAGTCATAATAATACTTATCTTCTTTGGCCATTGTGGAAAATGTCTTGTTCGTTAACTACTCTAAATTTTATTCCCTGAGCTTTACACCAAGCTTGAGCAGCTCTCCATTTAGCTACGTTTTTAGCATATTGTATTTGATTATTTTTATTTTTGCCAACTTTTTCTCTTAATGTTTGATTTTGAGGTTTTATTTCAATTAACTCAGTGTGTAGTTGAGTATTTTTGTCTATGTATTGAATAAAAAAATCAGGTACATAAATTGTTTGACGACCAGTAATTGGACATTTATATGGGATAGCTATAGCTTCGCTGGCCCATTTTTGAACACTGCCGTGTGTATCGCAAAATTTCATAAATGCTAGTTCCCAAGAACTTCTATATGTAGGGTTCTTTTTACCTACATATTTTTCTGGGTTTAATACTGTGTATTTTCCACTAGCAAATCGACTCATAGTTTGATATTTCTGCTTTCAAATGTCTCATCAACATTTAAAAGTCTATAACCTAACACACTAGTTTTTTGTCTAGTTTGATTTAATATTTCTGAGACTACTTGACTAAGCTGTACATCAGTTAGTCCTTTTAATGTATCTACGAGCTGAAATACGTTTACATTATCTAACTTTGCTTGATTTAAAATAACTATTGCTGTGCTTTTTGCTGACTGTTCATCAAATCCTCTTTTTAGAAAGAATCCTACAACGGCATCTATGTCTCCAGCAGGATAGCTTACTTGTGCTGTAAAATAATTATTAAAAAAGTTTTTAGTTCCTGTTGAACTGTCATTAGTGTTATCAGATACTGGTAAATTAGTTGAGCTCATTATCCTCCCCTTCCGCCTACAATACCACTAACTGCTTTTGTTATAGTATTTTGTGCATTAACAGGAAACGCATAATTTTGCTGGCCGGAGATGCCTTGTATAACAGTTCTATTAATAGCAGTGGCAGCAACTCCTTTTAATTGTCCTATAGCTTGATCTTTAGACAGAGATTTAACATTTTGATATGTATTAACTGCGGCTGCGGCAGTTGCTAAGAATCCGGCAGGGGTATTAAGTGCTCCTTTTCCAACAGCATCTAAAATACCTCCGATACTTGATATAATTCCACCTTGTCCAAAAATACTCGATCCTCCTCCTAGTGCTGTAGGAGTAGATGCTGCTCTTCTAAATTCGGGGTGATTGCTATAAGGGCTAGGAGTTAGATCGTAATGTTCTTGGCTAAAGCCGGCAGGGTTACCATTTTTAATTATTCCAGTTTCGTAACCTATGCTTTCATATGCTAGTGTCATAGTTTGCTCTGAAGGTTGACTACTTGAACTATCTAACGAATCGTGATTCCATTGAGTGACAACAGGATTTATAAGTTTATACTTGTACCAAGCTTTTTTAGCTAATTGGTAAATGTCTATGCTGGTAAAAAATGGGATACTACTGCCGTTATCTAATCCAAATGATCCTTTAACTTGATCTTTGTGAAGCATGGCAGTTCTATTGTAAGCACCAGATGTATCAGCAGCACTAGTGTCACCGTAATAGTAGTGAAAATAATTATACCATAGTTGGCCAACAACACCAAAATTATCGTCGTGAAATCTTATTGTCACGGGCTGGTAATCAACTTTTATGTTAACTACTTTTTTTCTATTGTACTGATTAAGTGTTTCTGTTTGTAAGGCAATTTTTGGTAATTCTGCTGCCTTTACTAGCATATTAATTTCATTTTGATGCTTGTACTTAAAATCTAAACCTTTAAGTGCTGTGCTGTTAATATTGAACACAACATGATATAAAAATTTAACTTTAGGAGCAAGACGTAAGTCACCGTCTCTAACTAGTCGTTGAGCGTGTTGGTAATCTCTGAGGTTAGGTTCCCCAGGTTGAAGATTAAATAATTTTGGTTGTCCCATAATAATATTTAGTCAATATTATTATCTGGGTATATTATGTAAGATACAAAAAAAAGGGCTGTTGCCAGCCCTTTTTGTTTACTTACCAGCGCCAGTAGCGTTAGTGCTCTTAGTCTGTGTAAATTGTGATCCAACTCCAGCCAATGGCGAACCATCTGGTTTCTGGATTGCGTTATCATACTTGATACTCATCTGAATAGTTACAGGAGCATTCTCGCTGTATGATAAGTTTTGATAATTTACGTTTTCTAAGTAACAACCGTAGATTTCCCAAGTTTCTAATACGTTAATAGCTTGTGCGCCATTACCGCCATCTAGAATCTCAATACGAGTTAAGAACTTGTAATCGATACCAGAAGCAGCACTAGCTTGCTCATAGAAATCAAACTGTTTCTGTAGCTGCTCACCTACTAGTTTCTGTGTGGCACCAGTTACATCGTCACGAACGTTAAGTGTAATTGGTGACCATGTATGCTTACCTGCTAGGTAAACACGGCTGTTGTACACATCTACTGTGATAGGATCAAACGCAATAGTAGGTCTTGTAACGTCTACTACTTGTTTTGTCAGTTCCGCTGTTGGGCTGTTGAAACCAAAGTTTTCTAAAGTAACGCGGAAGCGATACTTTAGCTTTGGCATCAACAAGCCTTGTGATGGAGCTCCATCTAGTGGTACTGTAAATTTGGTTAATGTTGAAATTGCCATGTCATTCTTCCTTTAATTATAGACCTTTGATTTCGCCAGTGTTCTTAATTCTCAATGGAATGTAGATAAACTCTACAGCCTTGACTGGTTCAATAGCGACATCGACCCAAAGTTCATTTCTGTCAATTCTAGATGGCGTATTATTGCTTTCATCGCAGACTACAATGTAGTCGTAGAGTGCTCGCTGACCTACTAGTTCTAACATTAATGATTCTACAGCGCCTTTGATTTCTTCTCTAGTGATCTTGTCATTAGGTTCAAAGATATAAGGTTTAGCTAGAGCATTTAACTGTCTACGTAGGTATACAATCAAACGTGCTACGTTAATGCGGTCTAAAGCTGAAGCTGCTTTAGCACGAGTCTTTTGACCATAATTAACTAGACCACTACCTGTAAAGAATGTAATTGGGTTAATTTTTGCTTCGTACAATGTATCACGTTGACCATTGTTTAGAGCAACGCTTTGGAATTCACCCTCGTCATCTACATAACCAACTGCTGTGGCATTTGTAATACCACCGCGACGTAGACCGGCTGGTGCAAACCATGGATAGCTTACTTGATCGCTTAGAGCAATTGTTCTTAGCATCATGTGGCTTGGTGGAACAACTACGTTGTTACCAAAGTTGTCGCTAGTGAAGCCCCATGGATAGAACATAGCCATGTATTCGTCGTAGCTAGCTGCGCCTAGATCGTTGTCTTCTAATGCTAGACGTAAATTCATACCCCAACGATTTAAGCTAGTAGCATCTGATGTTAATCTTGCTGGTGTGTCACCTACTACAAACGCTGTTAATCCACGATCGTAGTTTAGAGTAATCATTTCACCAATCAGCTCAGGATAACCTGGGCAAGCAATTAAGTTAAACACGCGAGCATCTTCGTCACGAATTTGCTGGTTAGCATTAACTAATGCCTGTAGACGTTGTACAACAACTTTACGCTGTGCGTGACGTCCAAAGCTTCCGCTACCGTCAGCATTGTTAGCACTTTCAGTTACCCAACGATGTGGGTAATAGTTAGCCATTGGCTCACCTTGATATGTAGGAGCAGGGCCAAATCGTGTGTTGTCTGCCGCAGTATCTACATAATTTTGTACAAATTTCTTAACGTTGAATCCAGAACGACGTAGATTCCAAAGGATCATACCACGTGGGTATAATGCTGGATCTGGACAATCAAAGTCTACATAATTTTCTGTTAATAGATCTTCAATAGTACCTGGAACATCGCTGTTTTCGCCTGCTGTATTGTAACGAGCGTCTGCGAATAACACACCATCTTCTGTGCTTTGATCTGTTTTGTCAACTAGTACCCAACGATCTTTAACTGGCTTGTTAGCTAGATCAGCATTGAATTTATAAATCACTGGATAGTTTTCAATGTCACTTGTGTCAATCCAAATATCACCAGTTACTAGAGCAGTTCCGTCGCTTTGTGTTTCTGGAGTTGTAGCTGCTACAATAGGACCTAGCGGATCAGTTTGTTTAGTTGGGTCAGCATCCCAGTAAGGTGCAGCACTGTCACCAGCACTACCGTCATATTTGTAACCTACCCAACGGCTACCGTTGTGGATCATAAGGTCAACTTCGTCAACAATGCTGTTGTACCATAATCTGCCTTCAGCAGTTAAGCTACCCGGAGCATCTGGAGATGCTACATAAGCTAACGGTTCCCAGTTACTAGCAACTAAGTCGTATGCGTCACCAGCTGGTGCTGTAGTTAAGAAACGTGTACCAGTACCATAACTACCACTAGATGGTTCGTAGTCATATGCGCTAAACCCGATGTCTCCTAAAAGACTATCTGTGTCAGTAATGTGGATATCACCACCTTTTAAGTGTTTGATTAACACTCTATTCTGACTGTCTACTTCGGCTTGAACATGTGTAAAGCCTTCAGCGTTAATAGCATCAGCAACCGCAAGAGCGTCATCAGTTGGGTCACCAGTTGCTACTACTGTAACTGTTTTAGATGCTTGTAGTGCTGGATCATTAGCCAGTGTTTCTGCTAGTACAAAATCATATGTACCAGCGGCAATTGTACCAGTTACAATTTTAGCAGATCTAATAACTGTTTGACCGGCAGCGCCACGTCTCCAAATTTTAAATTCTGCTGTTGGTAGTGCTTCGCCACCGTGTGACTCTTCATTGTAATTAGACTGAACATACACTTGACCAACAGGAATGTTAAATCCTCCGCCGGTTTTGTCTATATTGTAAAGGGCTGTTTCACCACTGTCATAAATTGGAGATTCAACTCTTACCCAACTTAGAGTTTCTTGATTCCATCTGCTGACTTTCCAACGAGCACCGTTGTTATTTTCAGTAGTCTTGATCCATACAGATCCTGTTGGATGCGGGTCGTTTCCAGATGGTCCAAGGCCACCTGCTGTTCCCTTCCATAGCGGAGGGTTGGTGTGCTTGCTGATCTGTAATGATGGATGGTTATAAAGACCTGCGGTAATTCCTAAATCTCCGCTAGCGCCTAATAATCCAGTTCCAGTTCCTGGGCTAATATCAACATCAGTTACACCGTTGCTATAAATGAATAGTTTGTTACTAATCTTAGCAGCAGTAATTCCTAATCCTTGTAATACTGTATTGCTGTTAATGTCTGCTACTAGTGCTGTTAAGTTTGCACCACCAACAACTTCGGCATTAATTGTTAAAGTATCAGTAGGAGATGTAAAATTACCTAATACAGCCTTTGTACCAGAAATTGTAGGCCATGCTTTGACCCAATCTTCTGTACCAACTTGTACCCAAGTACCAGCTGGTGTATCTGTTGCTGCTTTTTTATACCATAGAGTTAATGGATGACTAGTTGTCAAAGCTGGTGTCGATGACGAAGTGTCAACTGCTACAAGGGCATAGTCGCCAATTTCGCCGCCTGCTCTAGCATTTGGACCACCTGTACCAGTGTCTACGTGAGTAGAATCTGTTACTACTAAAGGAACTTTATTTCTAAAAGCCTGGCCGCCCGCAGTAGTTGCTGATGCGCCATTCCATTCAAAAATTCCAAAGCTGGAAGTTGAGGGGTCAAACCAGTGAGTGCCACCTTCTGGATTAGCCTCAGGGGCATCAGAAGTAGCATTTAATTCGTTTAAATCTACGTCAGCACGTACAACAAACGCACGGTTACTTACACCTAGTAAGCTATAAGCTGCTTGTAGACCATATTCGTTCTGTTCACCTGCGTGAATAGGATTATTGTTTGAATCTGTCTTAAATACTGGATCGCCAAATGTGTCAACAAGATCCTTTTGACTGGTAATTAAATATACTTGGCCGGCGTTGGCCTTTGTGGTACCAGGAGCTGTTCCGTCTCCTGCACCGTTCTGTTTATCCTGTGCTGTGGCTACAATAACTAAAGGTACTGTGCCTGGCTCAGCAGGAGTATAGAACGATTCGTCAATAACTTTGACTTCTACGCCTGGTGAAGTTAGTGCCATATTAGATTCTCCTATGGGGTTTCATTGTAATATTATTTAGCGGTTTTTTCTAAAACGGACTGGTTATAAGCCCATAAAAAGGGGTCGAAAAGGGACGCATAAATAGAATTATGCCGCGTCCTTTGTGTGTTTGCGGGTTTAGACCCGCAGCTATTAATTATTATAAAAACAACAAACCCTATTATCGCAAAAAATGCGAAGTATGCTTACGAGGTGGTGTTGCTAAAGGTATACCTAAATGGTATCAAGACGGCTTCAGACTAAAACCTATATGTGACAAATGCGGTTTTAAAAGTAAGCACAAAGAACAGTTTAACGTTTACCACGTAGATGGTAATATGAATAATAACCGTCCTATTAATTTAAAATGCGTATGCGCTAATTGTCAACGCATTTTATCTAAAGAAGGATTTAATTGGCGACGAGCTGATCTTCAACCAGATTTCTAATCTGGGCAAACAGATCATCAATAGTGCCGTTGTTATCGATAGTATTGTCAATAGCACCACCGACCCATGCGGTCTCTGAAGCATGAATTTTTCTTTGCTCCATACGCATTTTGCTTATAGCCCAGCTCATGTTTTGCGAGCCAGCGTTCATGTTAACAGCATCTTGATACCATTCTGGATCATCGCCGCGTTTAACTCTAACTACAATGCCTCCGGCATTGTGAATAGCTTTGATTTCGTTAGGAAATCTAACATCGCTGATTACAATGTTATCTTTAGTTTTACGCATCTTGTTTTCAAGACTGGCAATCCAGATATCGTCATGAAATCCGTTTCGACAAACTTCAGTACCCCAATACTGTAGAATCCATCTTGGAGTTAGATTAGGCTTATTCAATCTTTCTGCCCACCAAGGATCTACTTGTTCTCGCCACTCACGAGCTTCTTTAGTCCTACCTTCTAATAGAACCCGATCCCAGCCAAATACAGCGGCTACGGCATCTTTTAGTGTGTTAGCAAATGAGTCTCGTCGAAATCCGTGAAAGTTAACTAGGTAATCTGCGGCAGTATCCTTGCCTGAGCCAATAAATCCGACGAATCCAATAATCATAGTATCTCCTGCTGATACTATATTTTATACGTTTTTACTTAGGTTGTCAAATTTTTATACGCCATATTTGTTGCGTTTTGGCTTAGCTACTGGACTAGTTTTATGAGTAGTCTTTAATTCTTCGCTGTTCATATTGCCATGATTTAAATCGTCGTGTACTGCGCCAGCAACTTGATAGGCTATTTTTAACATGTCTGCTTCTTCTTGTGTATACGGAAAAGCAGCTCGTTTTTTACCTATCCAACTCTTGGCATCAATGTCAGGTTTCTTTTTACCGTCAGTAGAAGCAGCAGCCATTCCCACGCGAAACATTGTATAATCGCTGTTAGCTCGTTCAGCATCTCCAAAAAGATGAACTCCTCTAGTAGCTTGGTTCTGACGCTTGGTCATTTTACCTTGTTTGATTTTAGCTTCGCTAATAATTTCGTAGACTTTCATGTTAACCTATAATAAATGTATAACCAGTGCCACCAGAAACATAAGTTTCGAGTTCTTTGTCTAATTTTTCAATTTCTTCTTTACTAGCTGATTTTAAATCAGCACCGTTTAATTGTGTGCCGCCCTGCGGTCCAGCAATATTAGCAAATTTACTACGAGCTTCTCCTAAAATACCTTTACAGATAGCCAGTGTATAATCTTTAATCCATTGCCCAGCGTATACATCATTAATTAAATTAAAGTCAGGACGATAATTGTAACAGCGAAGCATCACAGTTTCTTTTTCTGTAAATGGACGTTGTAGCATACGCCATGTGTGGCTGTGCGGTATCCATTGAAATTCTATATAGCTACCAAACATACGTCCTACCATTTCTTGATACTGTGAAAAGAAATCATAAGTTGCAATACCGCCTAACATTGTACTATTAAGCAAATATGTGTTGGTGTAAGCTAAGTTGAACGGTTCAAAGTTTGTACCCGTTCCTCCTCCAGTTCTACTGCCCAGCGTTCTACGGAATGCTGAACGCACTTCAATAACTTCGTCAGGTAATTTGTAATCGTTAACATCTTTTTCTAGCTCTAAAAACATGTAACTTTCTTCTACAGCATTAGGGCTACGCTGTCTAAATCTAGTCAATGTTTTAGTAAGAGCAGTTTCATAATGAATGAGATCAAGCTCTATATCGATCATTCCGTCGCCTAGCATGGCACGAACATAATCGTATATTTTTTGGCGCTCTACTTGTACATTAATTTCTGACATTTGAATCTCCCGTATTATTTATCGCTAAATATTATACTATGCCGCGTTTATCACTTTACCGCCCAGAAAAGGGCAACGATTACAAATTTATTGACCGCCAAGCCAGTGAAATGTTTACTGTTGGAGGCACAGACATATATGTACACAAATACATAGGTCCGTTAAATCCCACTGACGAAAATGCCACGGCGGATCAGCCACAATACGCAGAAATAAAAGAAACAAACATTCAAGATTTGCTGTTTTTAGAAAACAGAGATCGCAAATACGATTCTTCTATATACAAAATTAGAGGTGTTTACAACGTACAAGACATTGATTTTAATTTGAGTCAATTTGGACTTTTTATTGATAATGACACGCTTTACATGACTGTACATATCAATGATTTTATTAAAACTGTCGGGCGTAAACCATTGAGCGGCGATGTACTAGAAATACCGCACTTAAAAGATGAGTTTGCGCTAAACGAAGCAGATGTAAGCTTGCCAAGATATTATGTTATCAGTGATGTTGGCCGGGCAGCAGAAGGTTTTAGTCCAACATGGTACCCTCATTTATATAGATTAAAACTAACAAAAATCAGCGACAGTCAGCAGTATAAAGATATTTTTGATCAAAAGATTGTCGACCCAGTTACTGGTGATGAAACTGATCAGACACTAAGAGATTTACTAAGCACTCAACAAAAGGCTTTGAGCATTAATGACGCTTTAATTGCTCAGGCAGAAGCAGATGCTCCAAAAAGTGGTTACGAAACACAGCATTTCTTTACTCTTGCTATAGATGAAAATGGTAGAGCGGCATTAGAAACTGTAGATGACTCTACAGCTCCCCCCGATGCTAGTTCTACTGTTATGGATACTAGTAGAATTGTTAAGAGACCAAAGCGCAGTGGTTATCAAGGTTACTTATTAGGCGACGGCATTCCAGACAACGGCGTAGATTTTGGACACGGAATTCAATTTCCTCAGACTCCATTGGAAGGCGATTATTTTTTACGTACAGACTTTTTACCAAATCGACTGTTTAGATTTGATGGCACAAGATGGATTAAGAGAGAAGATGCTGTGCGTACAACTATGACTCCGACTGATACTAGAGATACGCAAAAAGGAACGTTTATTAATAACAATAATAAGACTGGCGTTGGATTTATCACTAGCGATGTAATTAGACCAGCTTCGCCTATAACAACAGTGTTGACTAATGAAACATTTGTTGCTGGCATGTTTGCGTCTGTGTCTAGTGATACAGTAGATACTAAAGTATTAAGTGTAACTGCTGGTGTAGGCGGTAAAGCGTTAATCACTTTTACCAACGCTATTCCTGCTAATAAACAAGTAGAATGGAAATTGTATTCAAGTTCAACAGACGAAAGAATTGCTCTTAGCAAAGTTTTAAGACCAAAGGCTGATTTATAATGCAATATTTTTATGACGGGCAGATAAGAAGATATCTTCTACAAATTATAAGACTATTAAGCAATTTTGTTGTAAGATATGGCGATGGTACTTTGGTTAGAGTACCAGTAATGTATGGTGACCCTGACAGACAGGTAGCACATATTATAAATCAAAATAGTGAAAACACTACTGTAAGCGCACCTCGAATAGCAGTTTATGTAACTGAATTAGAGTTAGACACTTCTAGATTAGCAGATCCTAGTTTTGTAGGTAAGATGCATATTAGAGAAAGAGGCATTGATGATATAACAGGAGAATACACCAGTAGTCAAGGAGATACCTACACTATTGAAAGACTAATGCCAACTCCTTTTAAATTGTCAGTGAAGGTTGATATTTGGTCTACCAGCAATGATCAAAAGTTACAAATCTTAGAACAAATTTTAATGCTGTTTAATCCTAGTTTAGAAATTCAAACTACAGACAATTACATAGATTGGACTAGTTTAAGTGTTGTTGATCTAACTGCGGTAACTTACAGTAGTAGAGCAGTTCCTGTTGGCACAGCTACAGAAATTGACATAGCTACATTGACTCTTCAAACTCCAATTTATATCAGTCCTCCTGCCAAGGTCAAACGTCTTGGTGTTGTAACTAGTATTGTTACCAGTGTATTAGGTTCTATTGATCAAGTATCAGATTTTTATGTAGAAGGTCTAGGTTCAGACAATAACAAGAGTGAAAGCGGTATTGTAATTGGTAGTCCTCTTTTTGATATGAAAACTAATTTGTTGTTTACATTAGAAGTAACTTCTAATCAACTTAGATTAATTTCTAAAAATGAATATATTAGTTGGTACAAAATTATAGAAATGAATCCTGATGTTTACAAAGAAGGACTTACTAAAATATATCTACGTCAACCAGACGGAACATATGTAATTGGTTATGTTGCTTTAAATCCGTTAGATGATACTATTATGACTGTAAATTGGGATTCAGATAGCTATCCTAGCAATAATTCTATTCCTTCAACATATAGAAATTCTAGTTTGTTAGGATCATTTGACGCTATAATTGATCCTCAAAAGACAAGACCGGATACAACCACAGTGGGCACAAGATACTTAATACTAGAAGGCATCGGCGGAGGTTATAGAGATACATTTACAGCAGAAAACAGTGTTCATAAAATTTCTACAGATTTTTTAAGACGTAAAGTTAACGATCATAAAATTTTTGTTGACGGAGTTGAAGTAGGCAGTGGCGGTCCTAGCGAGCCGTGGAATCCTGCTAATCCTGCTATTTACAATAGCAATTATTATATAACATTAGATAATACTGCGCCAGCAGGCAGTGTTATTACATATGAACTGTATATGAACGATGACGGCCCAGATGCATGGAAGAACACAGACGGCAGTGATTTTATTGCCGAAGCCAATGACATTGTAGAATGGAATGGATCAAAATGGAACGTGATATTTTCTGCCGGTGAAAGCTCAGATATCATGATTTATTTGACTAACCTTTACACAGGTACTCAATACAAATGGAATGGTGTGTATTGGAGTAAGAGCTTTGAAGGTGAGTATGGTAAGGGAGATTGGCGCCTTGGAATCTAAAGAAAAAATTACCTGTAGTGGTGCGTTATTTTATGCTAAATCAACTCAACGTGTTCTGTTTATACAGAAATCCAATGGCAAGCATCAAGGCACATGGGGTATAGTAGGCGGCACTAACGAATCTTTAGAAACACCATGGCAAGGGTTAACAAGAGAAATTCAGGAAGAAATAGGATTTGTACCCGAAATAATAAAAACTATACCTATTGAAACTTTTGTCAGCAATGATAAAATTTTTAACTTTCATACATATCTATGTATTATTGACAAAGAATTTATGCCAACCTTAAGTAATGAGCATACTGGTTGGTGTTGGGCTGGAATAGATTCTGCTCCTAAACCTTTACATCAAGGCCTAAGAAATAGTTTTAATAATAAAATTGTAAGAACTAAATTAGAAACAATTTTTGAAATTATTGAAATATTTTAACCAGCATAAACAGCGTTTGGTATGAACCATAAACTGCTAGTAACTGCTACATACTCAAGAGTAGTTCCAGCACTTAGAGGTATACCAGTGTTTACACCTGTGTTTTGAATTTGACCACCAACGTGTGGGTATATTGTAATAGCACTACCTAATGCGTTTCTCACAATTATTCGTTCGCCGCCTACTGGTGTAGGTAATATAATGCCACCACTGCCACTAGTTACATTATTAATTTGTCTAGTTAAAAGAGTAGCAGTACCTTGAGTAGATCCTGCTGCTGCAACAGCAGTATTAATACCAAATGCTACATACCCGCCATATTGTGCTAATCTAATAAGGCCGGCGTCAGTGACTTCAATACTAGGAACTCCTGACACATCGTTCACTGAAAAAATAGTCCCGGTAAGTGAATTAGTAATGCTGAATAGCTGACCAGCAGATCCTTCAAAGCTCAGTGTTCCGTTATTTGTAGGATAAACACGCAAAGTGATATTTTGAGGACCCAAAGACGCATTGGCGCCGCTAAACACGACTTGGGGGTCGTTAGCTGATCCTATATTAGGTGTTATTACAATATTTTTATCTGAATTTGCCATTTTTTAAATTCTCATTGTTATTTATGTGATTTCTCAGAAGCTAATTTATCTATTAAACGCTCCATTTTTCTAAAGGACAAATCTTAAATTTATATGAAATTACGTATTCTATGGGGCACGCACATTGTTCGCAGCTTGGTGCTCCTAGTATTATGGTTTGTTTTTCGCAGGCGTTGCATAATTCTAGTCTAGCTTGTCTTTCTTGATCGCTAGTAATAACGTTAAAATTTTCTACATCTTTAATCATATATTAAAAATCCTTCTCATAGCATTAAAATTTTGTTCTATTTCACTGGCAGACAGTTGTCTATTATAAATTTCAACTATAGGCATGTTTCCGTTAAAATAATCATCAGCATTATCATGCCCTAATCCTATTCTTCCATTGCTAGCTGGATTTGTTGATGGTATGTTTCCTATATTTCTACTGGTATACAACGAACCATTCTTATATATTGCAGATGTGCCGTTACTTTTCCAAGTACAACATATATTAGTCCAAGTGTTCAAAGGTATGACGGACGAAACACTGCCAAAAGCTAGATCATTATTACAACATGTTGACCCGTCTCCTATTCTAAAATAAAAAGTATCTGAGTAGGGTCCTATCCAAAACCAATCTCCGGCATTAGGAACATCGTCTTCTCTATTAACAAAGTAACCATTACCGCCATTATATCTAGTAGGATAAATCCAAAAATTCATTGTTCCTTCAGTTTTGTTAAATGCCGTCGATAACGGAATAGTGATATAGCTAGGATTTGAATAAGTAAAATTAAAAGTATTATTGGCATTGTATGTTAAATTGTTTACTGTAATTGTGCTTTGATTTATAGTATCTATTAATGCCTGTGTTGTGCTTCTTGACCCGCTCGGTCCTACAAACGGTGCTGTCATTCCGCTAGTAGAACTAAAAAGCACCTGCGGATTCTTCATTAAAAGATATCCGGTAGCTGCAAGTCTACCGCCGCTACAACCTCCCGGATACAGTAACATCCTAAGACCTGAAGTTGCTGTTGCTGCGTTACCGTTTATTTGAATTGTTTGCCAAACACCTAAATTTCCATTAGGTAAAGCTGCAGATCCGCTAACTCCTGATCCTAAGTTTTCAAAGTTGGCCATGTAAGTGTCGCTGAGTGATGTAACGTCTGGACTTAAATAATAATCAAATGTAAATGTTGGAAATTGTCCTGCGGGGATAGTAACATCATTACCATGATAATGACAACCGTTCCCGCCTAAATCATATCTGTAAACAACATCGTTTGGTGTAATAGTGTAACCACCGTATGTACCTGAGTATATTCGCTGAAAGATACCTGTGCCATTAACAGCAAAGCTCACGTTATTGTTACTATCAGGTACAGGAACTGCGAATTGATTAGTAATAGGTTGTCCCTTCCAGGATTTTGCTGTGTTATACATATTGTAATCAAAAATTAATCCTGAATTTACAGAATTAGGTCCTGCACTTATAGCCATTTATTTCTCCGCTGACTTTATTTAAATTCCAAATCTCATACGTTGAGAGGCAAAATTTTGTTGTACTTCTAATGAGCTTAATGCTCGATTATACACACTCACTGAATGAATTTTTCCAGTAAACGGTTCAGCACCACCGTTAACATCTGCTCCTATTCTAAAATTATATGTTACAGGAATACTAGCTGACAATACTCCAGAATTTTGCTGTACTCCGTTTCTGTAAAGAACTACATTTCCAGACGAATCACGTGTAGCCGCAAGATGGTATGTGCCGGCACCAATAGGCGCACCAGGAAAATATACAGAACCATTTATATAAACTCCGTATCTTCCCGAAATCCATAATGTACCTGATGTGCTACTAGTGCCGTAGTTACCAAAAATTTCATCAGCAGTACTGCCTGTAGTAGTATACCATGATTCTACTGTAAAAGCTTGATTACCTGTGATAATATTATTACTGTTAAGGTCTAGCCAAGAAGCACCGTTGAAATTGAAAGTTCCGTCGGTATTATAAGTAAGATTGTTAGCAGTTAAAGTATAATTGCCAGTTAAATCAGTAACTACTTGTGTACTGCTTTTTGTAAAATTACTAGATACATATTCGCTAGATCCCGATCCTTGATAAATCATTATTTCAGAAAGATCCCAAGCAGATTGGGAAGGCATATTGTCGTTAAACCAATAAAAATATGTCGTTCCTGACTGACTTGTTGTAAATGTATAGCTAAATTTTTGCCAAGTCTTTCCTACTGTAAATGAAGTACTAGTATATTCTCCGTTAGTCCATCTGTTAATAGATGCTCTTGTTCCTACACAATTAGGCGTAGCGGCTCTATGATAAAAACTTATTGTGTATGTATTACCTGCTACAATGCTAGGTTCATTACCGTAGGCTAATCCGTCAAAAACTCCATCCGGTCTAAACCAATGTATTCTCATACAGTCATGTGATCTACCTTTGTATTGAAATCCGTTGGGGATAATCTGCTTCATTATAGCAGAATTAGGAAGATGTGGTGGTCCCCACCACATATTTGATACGCCGCTACTAATTGGAACTCTGTTGTCTGTATTCAAATTGACCTGATGTTGAAAAGGATTAAGAGCATCCTGTGTTGAATCATAAGCATAAAGAGAAAATTGATTTGCATCCCAACGTCTTACTAGATAATTTGTTCCGTTGGTTAATCCTCCGCCTGAAGTTTGAGGAGTCATTACATCATATGTTCTTAATGGGTGTCCTGGACAAGTTACTATATTATTTGATACACCAGTTATAGTGCCAATAGAAAAATAATTTCCACTGCCGTATTGATTTGTATTATAAGTTCCCCATCCCGATGATACTGTTGGGTATCCAGCATTGATACCGTTAGGTAAAATGTTTGTCAGTGGAGGTCCAGAATAACTACGAATATTATTTTGATCGTAGTAGAATATTAGACCGCTAGTAACAATTCCAGGAGAACT
>JACCDW011722019.1_pt1 | contig 17373 bp, 17 predicted proteins | sample 7449781 | NCBI WGS metagenome assembly JACCDW01 (sample SAMN15323449, study PRJNA562643) | freshwater metagenome | isolation source: river surface water | place: USA:Blue River Watershed | collected 2017-08-18
GCCGCCTCAACCTCCTCGCCGGCCTCAACGCCATCCCCGGCCTGACCTGCTACCGTTCGCAGGGCGCCTTCTACCTCTTCCCGAACATCAAGTCCTTCGGCCTGACCTCCGCGCAGTTCGCCGATCGCCTCCTCGAAGAAGAGCTCATGGCCGTCGTCCCCGGTTCCGCGTTCGGCTCCGAAGGTTACATCCGCCTCAGCTACGCGACCTCCGACAAGGTGATCGCCCAAGGCCTCGAGCGCTTGGCTCGTTTCTGTGCCAAGCTGAAGAAGTAACTTCAGTCAGGGGGCACGTGGACACGGTGACACGTGGACACGGAGCAGATGAAGGGGATGAGGGAGGAGGTTACTCTCCCTCATCCTCTCTTGCTTTACGCATCTTGATGGTGCCGCCCAGCAGGCGTGCGACTTCGTCAAGCTGCGCCGCTATTTGGCCCACCATGTGCCGGGGGATGATGCCGATGGCTTCGGCGATGCTCAGCTGTGTCTCGAGTTCAGCGAGTGAGCCTCGGGCGATCAGGAGGAAGCGCAGGGCGTCTTTATTAGTCCCTCGTTCGTCGCCTTCGGCGATGTTCGAAGGGATCGAGAGTGCCGAACGCATGATCTGATCCGAAAGCCCGCGATGTCGTTCGAAGGACGGGGTCATGCATAGGCGATAGGCTTCGGTCGCGAGCGACCGCGCTTTCTGCCATACGACGAGGTCACGATAGGAGTTAACCTTTCCGAGCGGCTTGGGGGCATTCATCGCCGCCCATGTTGTGTCTTGGGCGGATTCAAATCACCGCTTTCATCGCACACTGAATCCCTATCCTGCGCTAAGGGATTCCTTTGCTAACTTCCCCCAAATCCACGTGTCACCGTGCCCACGTGCCCCCTCTGTAGGCCTATGCCGGCTCCACCAGGATGCACGGCATCCCGGCGGCGTCGGCGGCCTCCTTGCCGCGCGGGCTGTCTTCGATGACGACGCAGTCGGCCGGCTTCAGCCCGAGGCGGTCCGCCGCGGCCAGGAAGAGGTCAGGGTGCGGCTTCGAACGCGCGGCGTCCTCGGCGGTGATGATCGCGTCGAAGAGGTGCGCGACGTCGATCCGGTTGAGGGTCGTGTGCACGTGGGCCTTGCGGCCGGCGGAGGCCACGGCCGTCCGATGGCCGAGACCGCGGACATGGTGCACGACGGCGACGACCTCGGCGCGGGCGGTGACGTCCTTCTCCAGGTGTTCCTCGAGGAATTCATGGCCGTCGGCGAGCAGCCGCTCGACGTCGAGGTCGAAGCCGTACTCGGCCTTGAGGCGCTTGCAGGTGTCGACGGCCGACAGGCCGCCCATGGAGCAGAAAAGCGGCCAGGGGAAGTCGAAGGGGCGCCCGAGCTGCTTGCTCACGATGTGCGTCCAGCTGCGGTGGTGGATCCACATCGAGGCGGCCAAGGTGCCGTCGCAGTCGAAGATCCAGCCCGGCCGGGAGAGCAGGGCGGGGTCGAAAGGGATCATCGCGGACATGGCTTCAGCGGAACCCTCCGCCCGGGAAGCCGCCTCCGGGGAAGCCCCCGCGGCCGCCGCCCATCTGCCCCATCCGGCGCATCAGCTCCTTGCCCTTGCCGCCCTTCATCATGCGCATCATCTCGCGCATCTGGGAGAACTGCTTGATGAGCGCGTTCACGTCGCTGACCTGCGTGCCGGAGCCCTTCGCGATGCGCAGGCGGCGGGAGCCGTTGAGGACGTCGGGATTGCGGCGTTCCTTCCGGGTCATCGAGAGCACGATGGCCTCGGTCTTGGCCAGGTGCTTCTCCTCCTTCGCGCCGACCTGGATGCCGCCCATGCCTGGCATCATCTTCATGATGTCTCCGAGCGGCCCCATCTTCTTCATCTGCTGCATCTGCGAGAGGAAGTCCTCCAGGTCGAAGTCGGCCTTGCGCATCTTCTCGGCCAGCCGTTCCGCCTCCTTCTGGTCGACGACCTCCTGGGCCTTCTCGACCAGGGAGACGACGTCGCCCATGCCCAGGATGCGCTGGGCCATGCGGTCGGGGTGGAAGGAGTCGAAGTCCGATGACTTCTCCCCGGTGCCCATGTAGCGGATCGGGACGCCGGTCACCGACTTCATGGAGAGGGCGGCCCCGCCGCGCGCGTCGCCGTCGAGCTTGGTCAGGATGATGCCGGTCAGCGGGGTCGAGGCGTGGAACTTGGTCGCCACGTCGACGGCCTGCTGGCCCAGCGCGGCGTCGGCCACGAGGAACACCTCGTGCGGCTGGAAGGCCTCGCGGACGCGCCGGACCTCGTCCATCAGCTCCGCGTCGATCTGCAGCCGTCCGGCGGTGTCGACGATCACCAGGTCGGCGGCCGCGGACTCGGCCTCCTTGACCAGTCGGCCCACCATGGCGGCGACGTCGGAGGCGGAGCGGTCGGCCCGGAAGTCGAATCCCTCGTTCTTCGCCAGGGTCTCGAGCTGGTCGATGGCCGCGGGGCGGCGCAGGTCGGCGGCCACGAGCGAAGGCTTCCTGACGCCCTCCTTCTTCACGAGGTGCTTGGCGAGCTTGGCGGCGCTGGTGGTCTTGCCGGAGCCCTGGAGTCCGACCAGCAGGACGCGGAGCGGGCGACGGGGGTCGATCGCGCGTTCGCCCTCGCCAAGGAGCTTCGTGAGCTCGTCGGAGACGATCTTGACGGCCATCTGGCCGGGGTTGACGGATTCGACCACGGCCTGGCCCAGGCAGGCCGCCTTGACCCGCTCAGTGAAGTCCTTGGCGACCTTGAAGTTGACGTCGGCCGACATGAGCGCTGAACGCACTTCGGCGAGCGCAGGGGCGACGTTGTCCTCGGTCAGCTTGGACAGTCCGCGGAGGTCGCGGAGGGCCTTGGTCAGCTTCTCTGTGAGGTTGGCGAACACGGGAGGGGAAGCAGAAGGGACTCCCGTGAGGAAGGCAAGAAGGGGCGTCAGGCCCCTTCATCCGGAAGCTCAAAGGCGCTCGACTTTGACGTCATCGACCCAGGTGGGCACGGAAGGGTCGCCCTTCTTGGTCCCGCCGGCCTGAAGTCCGATGTTCTGCTTGGGACAGTCGCCGCAGACGGTGTCGAAGGAGACCGTCTCCTTGCCGTCGAGGTGGGCCGTCAGGCGACGCCCCCGGATTTCGACGACGAGTCCGTGCCAGACGTCGGGAGCCACGGCGGTCTTGGCGGTCTTGACGTAGAAGAACTTGCGGTTCCACACGCCCTTCTTCTTCAGCTCCGCCGCCTCCGGGGAGTCCTTGGGGTGCATGACGTCGTTGTCCCACGCGCTGACTCCCGAGCTGCGGACATGGATGCCGCCGACGTTGAAGTCCCGTTCCACGGCGCGGTTGGGGCCGGCGAAACTGAGTCCGAGCATGCCTTCCTTCGTGATCTTGAAGCGCAGGGTGACGCGGAGGTCGGCCCCTTGGACGTCACGTCGGATGCCCGGAGGATGCTTCTCCTCCGCCATGTTCCTGCCGACGAGCGCGCCCTCGGAGAGCGACCACCATTCGGGACGCGCGTCCTTGCCGCTGACGGACTTTCCAAGCGGCGACTTTTCGGAGATCCCCGAAGCCAGGAAGCCGTACGGCTTCCAGTTCTTCGCGAAGGCGGCAGGGTCGGAGAAGTCCTCCGACCAGACCGGGGCGGTTTCGGCGGACATGAGCCGGACGGCGAAGGCCAGCGGCAGGAGCGGCAGGAGGCGCATGCCGCATCGTGGCCCGCCGCGTCGCTCCGATGAAGCCTAAAACCGCCTCAGCCCAGGCTGATTCGCATGCCGTCGTGGCAGAGCCCGGTTTCGGGCGAACGCCCGGCGAGCTTTGCGGAATATTCCGCCCAGCCCACCTGATAGGTCATGTGGGTGAGCAGCGCGCGCTTCGGCCGGACCGTGTCGATCTCGGCCAGCGCCTCGTCGACCGTCAGATGCGTCGGGTGGGCGTTGGGCCTGAGCGCGTCGATGATCATCAGGTCCGCGCCGGCCGCCAGGGCCCGGGCTTCCGGAGTCAGCGCCTTGCAGTCGGTGAAATAGGCGAACCGGGCGCCGGTGGACGGCTCTTCGAAGACCAGCCCCAGCACCTCCTCCCGCCCGTGAGGGAGCGGCGCCGAGCGCACGACGCCGCCGCCGGGAAGGAGGAGTTCTCCGCCCATCTCGTGGAGCGTCAGGGCCACGTAGCCCGACATCGTGCGCTCCGTCAGGGCGTAGGGGAAGACCGCGCGCACCCTTTCCAGTCCGACCGGCGTCGAATGCACCGGAATCGCCCAGCCCTCCCGGTTCGAGCAGAACTGCCGCAGGTCGTCCATGCCCAGCACGTGGTCGGCATGGCCGTGCGTCAGGATGAAGGTGTCGACCTGCCGGATGCCGTTGTGGATGCACTGCAGCCGGAACTCCGGCGCGGCGTCGACCTGCACATGGTGCCCCTCGATGACCACGTGCACGCTCGCCCGGGTGCGCCAGTTGCGCGGCTCCTTGAGGTCCAGGCCGGGGTTGTCATGGGCGGGCAGGGGGACTCCCTGCGACGTGCCGCATCCCATGACGATGATCTCCATGCCGCACGGTGGATGCGGCCCGCCCAAAAGACAAGCGGAGGGAGCCGTTCAGGGAATGAAGCCGCGCTCGCGGAGCCAGACCAGGGATTCGCGCTGCCAGGCGTCCCAGGAAGGCCCCTGGTAGCGGTTGAATCCATGGCCGCCCGTCGCCGGCTCAAGCAGGCGGCTGGGAACGCCGGCCTTCTTCTGGGCCTCGTGGAACATCCTGCTGTTCTCGACCGGCACGGTCTTGTCGTCGACCGCGTGCGCGAGGAAGGACGGCGGCGTGGACGCGCTGACTTGGCGGTGGAGCGAGAAGCGCGCGCTCAGCGCATCGGACGGACTTTCGCCCAGGAGGTTCTTCTTCGAGCCCCGGTGCACCCCTTCGTCCATGCTGATGACGGGGTAGATGAGGATGGAGAAGTCAGGCCTGCTGGAGTGCCCGGTGACCGCTCCGGGCGCGCCGGTCTCGATGGTCGCATGGTGCACGGTGGCCGAGGCCGCGAGATGTCCGCCCGCGGAGAAGCCGATGATGCCGACCTTGGCCGGGTCCACCTTCCATTCCTTGGCGTTGGCGCGGACCGTGCGGATCGCCTGCTGGGCGTCGAGCAGCGGCACGTAAGGCCGCCCGGCCGGCAGGCGGTATTCGAGGACGATCCCTGCGATGCCCTGGGCGTTCAGCCATCGGGCGATGCCGTGCCCTTCCGGTCCGATGACCTGCATGGCGTAACCTCCGCCCGGACAGACGACCATCGCGGCCCCGTTGGGCTTCTCGGGCAGGTGGACCGTGATGCGGGCCTTCGATGAGTCGGAGAATTTCCCATCGCCCTCGGGGGCGTCGCCCTTCCACAAGGGCCTCGCAGGAGGGGTCGCGTCGGCCGCGAAGGTCGCGGCGGTGAGCAGGAGAAGGGCGGCGTGGCGCATCGGGGTGGCCATTGAGTAAGGCAAAAGTCCGTCGGAGGAAAGGGGGATTGGCGGGTCCGGCGGGCGCAAAAAAGCCCCGGCGCGCCGGGGCTTGGTCGCGCCTGGCGGGGCGCTTACTTTCCGTAGCCTTCGGCGGGCTTGCCGTCGTCACCGAGCTTGCCGACCGACCACAGCAGGCCGCGGCAGATCAGGTCGAGGTAGCGCTCGTCGCCGACGGTGCCGTTGTTGTGGCCCAGCGTGGTGCTGAAGACGCGGGTCTTCTTGGGTCCGTAGAGATTGGTCCAGGCCACGACGGCCGAGGCCTCCTTGGCCGGGGTGACCTTGCCCTTCTTGTCCTTCTTCTCGGGAATCTTCTGGTTGCCCTTGGCGAGCTCCTTGGCGTCGAGGATCTGGACGTTGTTGTAGAGCTCCTCGTTGATGGTCGTCCATCCCTGGAGGCCCTTGGTGATGGGGCTGGAGGCGTCCGTGTACTGCACGTCGATCGGCGCCTGGGGGCCGTGGCCCGTGGACTGGAGGCCGATGAACTCATACCAGTGCGCGTTGTCATCGCCGCGCTTCACCGGCGAGCCGAAGTTGCCCCAGCGGTAGCTGTGCATCGCGCAGTGCAGGTTGACCGCGGGCAGTCCGTTGCGGTGGGCGTCCAGGATGTTGTTCACGTAGGCCTGGTCGGTGATGTCGGCGGCGCACTCGTCGTGGATCACCACGTCGTAGGCGCGGCCCCAGTCGGCCTTCTTGTAGACCTCGAACACCGGGCGGGTCTTCTTGTCGGTGAAGGCCTTGTCGTTGACGTCGACGAACTCGACGGTCACGCGGGCGTTGAGGCGCGCCTCGACGCCTTTCTTGAGCTGGTCCTTCTGGGTGGCGTAGTCGTGGCAGCAGCCGCCGATGACCAGCAGCACCTCGAGGGGCTTGGTCGCGGCGGACAGAGGGAGGGCGAGGCCGGCGAGCAGGGCCGACAGCAGGGCGATGCGGGGGTTCATGGGGGTGGTCTGATGAAGGGGCGCGGGCGGCGCGGGAGCAAAGCGAAAACCGCTCAGCGGTTGGCGTCGTCCTTGGCCGGCTGGGCCTTGAGCCCGTCCTTGGCGGACTTCGCGAGCGCCGCGGGGATCGGCCGTCCTTCGATCCAGGTGTAGAGGACTTCCTTCTGGGCGTCGGTCAGCTGCTTCTCCTCCTTGGGGGGCATCAGGTCGCCCGCGCCGGGGTGCAGGAAGACCCGTGCCAGCAGCATGCTGGTGTCAGGCCGGCCGGGCACGAAGGAGGGGCCGTTCTTGCCGCCCTTCATCACGGCGTCGAGGGAGTCGAGGCGGAGCTTGCCCTTGACCTTCTTGGGACCGTGGCAGGACACGCAGCGGGCGTCGAGGATGGGGGCGATGACGGCGGAGAAGTCCGACCGGCTGAGCGTGACCTTGGGGGCGTCCTTGCGCGCGGGCGGCGCGGACAGGGCCGCGGCGGCGGCCAGCGCGAGGCAGGCGATGCCGGCGGGACGGATCATTTCCTGGCGCCCACGCGGGCCTCCTTGGCGACGGCGGCGGGGATGGGCTTGCGCTCGATCCAAAGGCGGATCGCCTCGATCTGCGCGGCGCTGAGCTGCGCCTCCTCCGCCGGCGGCATGAATTCGTCGTCGTCCTTGTCCAGGGTGATGCGCACGAACATCGTGCTCTTCTTGAGGTCGCCGTGCACGAGCGCCGGCCCTTCCTCGCCCCCCTTGAGCATCGCCTCGAGGGAGTCCATGCGGAGCTTGCCCTTGACCTTCTTGGCGCCGTGGCAGCCGACGCAGTAGTTCTCCAGGATCGGCTGGACGACGTCGCGGTAGTCGTCGGGCGCGGCGGGCGGCGCCTTGGTGACGACGTTCGCCTCGCGCACGGTCTTGTTGGGACGGAAGGGGAAGCCTTCGTCATGGACCAGTTCGCCGCCGATGTGAGCGGCCAGCGACATGACGGCGATGGCCGCCCCCTGGGCGATCATGCGGAGGCGCCTGGGCTGCTCGAGGACGACCCACGCGCCCGCGGCGAAGAAGGAGGCGGCGACGCCGGCCCAGAGGTGGCTGTCGACGCCGTCGCCGGCGAAGCCGTTGAAGCGGGCGTGCATCACGCCGCAGAAGGACGCGCCGAAGGTCCCGACCGCGGAGATGAGGGAAAGTCTCCGGACGGTCACGCCCGCCGCGTCCTCGTGGCGTTCCCAGAACTCGAACAGGGGCACCAGCAGCAGCACGGCCGCGGGGATGTGGAGCGCCAGGATGTGGAGGTTGCCGATGACGGACATCACCTCAGGGCCGCGCTCAGTCCCGTCGGGCGGCAGCAGGAACGCCAGCAGGGCCAGGACTAGGTTCGGGGCGAAGGCGAGCAGCAGGCGCGGGCGCATGGGAGGGAAGTTGCGACCAAAGGGCGGTCCGGGCAAGTCCCGTGGCGCCGTCCCTCTTGGACAACAGGAAGGCCCGCGGGGTTCCGCGGGCCTTCGTGAAGCGGACTCCTTGCGGAGGGCTTACTTGTTGGAGTCGATGAACTTCTTGAGCTTCTCGAGCTGCTCCTTGGTGAGGGGCTTGCGGCCTTCCTTGTCACCGGGGGGCATGGCGTGGTCGTCGTCGGGCTTGCTGATGCCGAGCTCGGCGGAGGTGTAGAGCGGGCTCTTGGCGGCGTCGCCCCAGACGATCGCGGGCTTCTTGGCCTTGCCGAAGCCTTCCTCCATCTTGGCGAGGGAGGTCATGTTGAAACCGCCCTTGGGCTTCTTGCCGTCCTTGCCGTGGCAGCCGATGCAGCTGGCTTCAAAGATGGGGGCGATGTCGGCCTTGTAGGCCTTCTCGGCGGCTTCGGAGGCGGCGAACGCCGAGGAGGCGGCGGCCGTGAGGGTCAGGATGGCGAGGGTGCGCATGGGTGTGATCTAAGAACCCCGGATTTAGCCCTAAGGTTCCAAGAAAGGGAGCAAAAAATGCTCACTCCCCCCTGGCCCAGGGACGGCACAGGTCCTGAAGCCGGGCCGGGACGACCGCCTCGACCCGGGTGCCTTCGTCCTCGACGGCGCTGGTCAGCACGGTGGCCTCGCGATGCAGGCGGGAAAGCAGGGCGTACTGGTCGTGGGGGATGAGGAGGGTCATGGGGAGGTCCTTGGACGCCGCGGCGGTCTCAAGCCGCGCCAGGAGTTCGCCGACGCCCTCGCCCGTCGCCGAACTGACCAGGATGGCCCCGGGATGCGCCGCCAGGGCCTCCGCGCGTTCGAGGGGGTCGGTGCGCAGGTCGGCCTTGTTGAGGACGGTGATCACCGGCCTGTCTCCGGCTCCGATCTCCTGCAGCACCTGCAGGGTGGTGGCGGCGTGCTTCTCCCGCTCCGGCGACGCCATGTCCACGACGTGCACCAGGAAGTCCGCCTGCACCGCCTCCTCGAGGGTGGCCTTGAAGGCTTCGACGAGCCGGTGCGGCAGGCGACGCACGAAGCCCACCGTGTCCGTCAGCAGGAGCGTGCGGCCCGAGGGCAGCGCGAGCCGGCGCGTGGTCGGGTCGAGGGTCGCGAACAGACGGTCGGCCGCGAGGACGCCGGCGCCGGTCAGGCGGTTGAGCAGGGTGGACTTGCCCGCGTTGGTGTAGCCGACGATGGAGAACGTCGGCAGCGGGACCCGTTGGCGGCGTTTGCGCTGCGTGGCGCGCTGCGCCACGACTTCCGCGAGGTCGCGGCGCACCTTGGCGATGCGGTCGCGGATCTTGCGCTGGTCCATCTCCATCTGCGTCTCGCCGGCGTCGCGCTGCATCGCGCCCCCGCCGCGCTGCCGGTCGAGGTGGGACCACAGGCGCTTGAGCCGCGGCAGGGTCTGCTGGAGTCGGGCGAGCTCGACCTGAAGCACCGCCTCGCGGGTCTTCGCGCGGGTGATGAAGATGTCGAGGATGACCTCCTGCCGGTCGATCGCCCGCAGGCCGCGGGAGTCCTTCTCCCAGTTGCGCTGCTGGGCCGGGGTCAGCTCGTCGTCGAAGATGATCAGGCCGCACTCCTTCGCGCGGGCGAGGGCGGCGATCTCCTCCATCTTGCCGGAGCCCACGAGGTGCCGGGGGTTCTCCTCACGGATGCGCGCCACGACCTCGGCGCGCACTTCGACGCCGAGGTTGGTGACGAGCTCCTTCAGTTCGTCGAGCAGCAGCCGGGCCTCCTCCGGAGTCTCGTCCGGCCGTTGCAGGCCGACCAGCACGGCCCTTCCGGCCCGGGCTATGACCTCCGGGTCGTTCGGGTCGTCCGGCTTCTGCTCGTCGTCCGACAAGCGCTTCAGCGGTCGAACTGCACCCAGTCGACGTTCATGAGGCCGCCGCCCTTCTTGGGGTTGGTCAGGACGAGGAACACGTCATGCCGTCCCGTGACGGGCGCGAGCTTGGCCTTGTTCTCGACGTGCTTGCCCCAGTCTCCCGTGTGGACGATGTCGACCGTGCCCAGCAGCTGGCCGGTCGGGGAGTCGATGCGGACCTCGATCTGGCTGCCCTTCGCGCCGCCGCCGGCGGACGCGTTGACGCGGATGTTCCGCGTGTCGGAGAGGTTGATGCCGGTGAACTTGATCGTGGCCCCGTGGTTGGTGGAGCCGACCACCTTGCCGGCCTTCTTGGCGTCGGTGATCTCCGCCGTCTCGGCCTCGATGCGGCGATGGCGCAGGGTGACGACGGCCTTCCCGGAAAGAGGGCCGGCCGGACCGGCGCCGGTGTCCGTGTAGACGGCCTCCAGCAGGACCGAGCCGGGCTTGCCGTCCTTGGGGGCGGTCACCTGGCCTTCGAGCCCGCGGGTGAAGGTCGGACCGCCCTTGCCCGCTTCCAGTCCGAACATCCAGCGGAGCATGATGGCGACCTCGTCCTCGGTGTGCTGCGGGTGGGCGAGCATCGGCACCTGGCCCCAGGCGCCGCTGCCGCCGAGGCGGACTTTCTGGTTCAGGAGGTCCTCGGCGCCGGGCTGCTTGCGGTAGCGTTCGGCGATCGCGACGAAGGAAGGTCCGACGAGCTGGCTCTCGACGGCGTGGCAATTGAAGCAGTCGCTCTGGCGCATGAGCGCGAGCCCGGGGTCCACCGCGGCCGCCTTGCCGTCAGCGGGCAGGAAGACGGAGGTGACCGCCGTGCGGACGGCGAATTCCGCGGTCTTGGCCACGGAGGAGCCGTCCTCGGCGTCCTCCACCGCCACCTTGTAGTCGATGGGCCGTCCCGGCGAGTAGAAGTCTCCGTCCTGGGGCGTGAGGAACTTCGCGACGGGCACGGCGTTGCCGACGACCACCGGCGTCGAGCGTCGGGCGGCGCCTCCCTGTCCGTCGGTCACGGTGAGTTCGACGTTGAAATTGCCGGCGTCCGGCAGGGTGACGTCCAGTTCCTCGCCTTCGCCGAGCGGAATCCCGCCGGGCTGCAGCTTCCAAGCGTAGCCCACCTTGCCTCCGTCGAGGTCGCGCGAGCCCTTGGCCGAGAGCCTGGTCCTGAGCGGCGCCGGTCCGGCCGGCGTCGAAATCACAAGCTTGGCCACGGGCTGCAGGTTGCCGCGCACGTAGGAGATCTTGAGCAGCGCGGAATCGGGGTTCACGCCCCAGGTCTCGCCGTAGTCGAGCAGGTAAAGGCAGCCGTCGGGACCGAAGGCGGCGTCGATGGGGCGTCGTACGACCGTGGCGCCGTTGTCGACGAGCGCCTTCTGCTTCTTGACCTGTTCCTCGGTGTTCGCGGTCACGAAGGCGGTCGGCGCGAAGGGCTCGATGCCCTTCAGGTCGGAATTGTCATCGAGCCGCGCCCACTTGATGAAGGGGCGCTGCCAGTCCCAGAAGAGCAGGCAGCGGTCGAAGTGCTTAGGGAAGCCGTTGGTTCGGTCGTAGGACTCCTGCCAGTGGAACACGGGGCCGGCGCAGGCGGTGCGGCCGCCTTCGCCGAGCTCAGGCCACTGCTCCGAGGCGGCGTAAGGCCAGTAGATGAAGGCCGGCACGGCGGGCGGCAGCTCGACCAGTCCGGTGTTGTTGCGGCTCCTGTTCAGCGGGGCCTTGGGGTCGAAGAGGGCTCCGACCTTCTCGGTGGCGTAGTCGTACTCCGCGTAGGGGTAGTTGTTGCCGACGAAGAGCGGATAGCCGAAGTTGCCCGCCTTCTTCGCCTGGTTGATCTCATCGTAGCCGCGGGAGCCGCGGGGTCCGTCGACCCGCGCGTCGGGGCCCACTTCGCCCCAGTAGACGTAGCCGGTGCGGGGGTCGATGTTCATGCGCCAGGGATTGCGCGTGCCCATCGCGAAGATTTCGGGACGCGTCTTGGGCGTGCCGGGCTTGAAGAGGTTGCCCTCGGGTATCGAATAGGTGCCGTCTTCGTTGACGCGGATGCGGTTCACCTTGCCGACGAGCGTGTTGGTGTTGGCCGAGGTGCGCTGGCCGTCCCAGGGCTCCTTGCCCGGGCGCTGGTCGAGCGGGGCGTAGCCCTTGCTGTCTCCGAACGGACTGGTGTTGTCGCCGGTCGAGAAGTACAGGCAGCCGTCCGGACCGAACTTGAGCGAGGAGCCGTGGTGGCAGCACTGGAGGCGCTGCTCCTCGTATTTGAGCACGACCTTCTCGCTGCCGGGCACGAACTTGTCGTCCTTGACCTCGAAACGCGACAGGTACTGCCCTTCGAAGCCTACGGGAGAGTAGATGACGAAGATCCGGCCGTTCTGCGCGAACTTGGGGTCGAGCGCGAAGGCGAGGAAGCCGTTCTCCTGCTGCTTGAAGATCTCCAGTTCGGCGACGAGGGTGACGCGACGGGTCTTGGGGTCGTAGATCTTCAGGGCGCCGCCGTATTCGTTGAACCAGATGCGGCCGTCCGGACCGAATTCGAGGTGCATCGGCTGCGGCAGGCCGGTGAGCAGCGTCTCGGTCTGAAAGCGGACGTCCTCGGGCGGAGCGTCCGCGGCGCCGACCGACGGCGTGGCGGCCAGCAGGGTGGCGGCCGTGGAGAGGATCAGGAGACGTAGGGCATCCATGGAGCGGTGAAGGGGTAGGGGGCAGATTTGGGAAAACGCGGACGAGGGCAAGAGGCTTGAAACGGGGCCAGGGACAGGGACAGGGCCGGGGCCAGGGTTGGCAGTGTCGGAAAACAGAAAGTCCGCCGGGTGGCGGACATTTCTGGGGTGCTAAACTGACCCTGACCCCGGCCCTGGCCCTGTCCCTAGCTAGTCAGATCAATCCCAGCTGCATCTTGCCGTCCTCGGAGATCATCGACTGGGTCCAAGGGGGGTCCCAGACGATGTCCACGCGGGCCTCGTTGATTCCCGGGACGTTGAGCACGCGGTTGCGGGCGTCCTCGGCGATCACCGGACCCATGCCGCAGCCCGGCGCGGTGAGCGTCATGGCCACCGTGACGCGGTGACGGTCTTCCGAGCCGTCGATGGGTTCGAGCTTCATCGAGTAGACCAGGCCGAGATCTACGATGTTCACCGGAATCTCGGGGTCGAAGACCTTCTTGAGCTGCTCCCACACGGATTCGTCGGAGGGCCGGCCCTTGTGTCCCGGGTGTTCCGCCGTGCCGGTCGAGCCGTAGGCGTCGGTCTTCCCTTCGGCGTCGGCGCCCTCGGCGGGAGGCTGTTCGCCGAGCGCGTCGGCGTCGGCGCCCTTGATCCGGAACATGCCGCTGTCACAGACCACGGTGAAGTTGCCGCCGAGCCGGTGGGTGATCGTCACGCGCGTGCCGGCGGGCAGGACGGCGGGCTCGCCCGCGGGGATGACCGTGGCCTGCACGTCCCGCGCGAGATTGCGGTCGTGCGGGCCGGGGGCGTGCCTCTGTCCGGTGGTGTCTTCGCTCATGGGGATCAGGAATGGAACTTGGCGCGGAGCATGCCGCGCACGCCCTCGGCCGCGCCGTCGTCGGAGATGCGGGTCAGCACCTCCTCCAGGAATCCCTGGGCGAGGAGCTCCTGCGCCGCGGCCAGCGGGATGCCGCGGGCGAGCAGGTAGAACAGCTCCTCGGGGCTGACCTGGCCGGTCGTCGCTCCGTGCGAGCACTTGACGTCGTTGGCCTCGATCTCGAGTCCGGGCAGGGAGTCGGCCTCGGCCTCGGGTGAGAGCAGGAGATTGCGGTTGGTCTGGTAGGCGTCGGTGCGCTGCGCTCCCGGCTCGACCTTGATCAGGCCGGAGAAGACCGTGCGCGCGCGGTCAAGCAGGGCGTTCTTGAACAGGAGGTCGGAGCGGGCGCCGGGCGCGGCGTGGACCTGCAGCGTGCGCTGGTCGAATTCCTGCTCCCCGGTGGCCACGGCGATGCCGAGCAGCCGGACGTCGGCGCCTTCGCCGGCGAGGCGCACCACGTTCTCGAGGCGGGCGCGCCGGGCGCCCACGGCGGCGTTGACGGAGGTCACCTCGGCCGAGGCTTCCGCCGTGACGGTGTCGATCTCGAAGGACTGGGCCGCGGAGCCCCAGTTCTGCACGGAGAGCCGTTCGACGCGCGCGCCGCGGCCGGCGAGGAGGTCGGTGGCGGAGACGGAGAGGGACCTGAGGCCGGGACGGGCGGCCAGGCGCCATTCATGCACCGCCGCCCGGGCCCGGGCGCCGACGCGGATCAGGGCGTGGGGGAAGGACGCCGAGTCCTCCGCCAGCGCCCAATGGACCACCGCGAGCGGCCGGCTGAGTTCCACGCCTTCGGGGACGTGCAGCACGTAGCCCGAACCGAACCAGGCCCGGTGCAGCGCGAGCATCTTGCCTCCGCCGAGCGGCGCCGGATGGCGCAGGGCCTCTTCCCGGAGGAGTTCCGGACGGTCCCGCACCACGTCCTCGATGGGCGCGAAGATCACCCCGGCGCGGACGAGGGCTTCCGGCAGGACCGCGCGGCTGACGCAGTGTCCGTCCACGAACACCAGCGTCGCCTCGGCGTCGGGCGTCAGCCCGGAGCCGCGCGTGAGCCGGGCGGCCTCCGCCTCGGCGGGGCGCGCGGCGGGCGTGAAGCCCTCGAGTGAGAGCGTCCGCACGTCCGAGAAGCGCCAGCGCTCGTCATCGCGGCCGGGCATGGGCAGGGAGACGAAGGCGTCCCGGCCGGCGCGCCGCACTTCCGTCAGCCAGGACGGACCGGAGCCGGCGTGGGCGGACTGCAGGGCGGGATCGGTGACGCCGCCGACGGCCACGGCGCTCATCCGACCGACCCTTCCATCTGCAGCTCGATCAGCCGCTTGAGCTCGACCGAGTATTCCATCGGGAACTCCTTCACCAGGTCGTTGACGAAGCCGTTGACCGCGAGGGACATCGCCTCCCCCTCCGTCAGGCCGCGCTGCATCATGTAGAAGATCTGCTCCGCCGAGACCTTGGAGACGCTCGCCTCGTGCTGGACCGAGTTCTTGCGGCCGCGGACGGAGATCGCCGGGTAGGTGTCGGTGCGGCTGCGCTCGTTGATGAGCAGGGCGTCGCACTCGGTGTTGTTGCGGCAGTTGCGGAGCGTGCGGGGGATGTGCACCAGGCCGCGGTAGGTGGAGCGCCCCTCGCCCACCGAGATCGACTTGGCGATGATGTTGGAGGAGGTGTCGTCGGCCGCGTGGATCATCTTGGCCCCGGTGTCCTGGTGCTGCCCGTCGTTGGCCAGCGCGATCGAGAGCACCTCGCCGCGGGCGCGCTTGCCGCGCAGCACCACGCCGGGGTATTTCATCGTGAGGCGGGAGCCGATGTTGCAGTCGATCCAGCGCACCTCGGCGTCCTCCTCCGCCACGCCGCGCTTGGTCACGAGGTTGAAGACGTTGGAGGACCAGTTCTGGACGGTGATGTACTGGATCTTGGCGCCCTTGAGCGCGACCAACTCGACCACGGCGCTGTGGAGCGTGGACGTGGAGAACTTGGGAGCGGTGCAGCCCTCCATGTAGGTCACCTCGGCGCCTTCGTCGGCGATGATGAGCGTACGCTCAAACTGCCCGAAGTTTTCGGCGTTGATACGGAAGTACGCCTGCAGCGGCTGCGCGACCTTCACGCCCTTGGGCACGTAGATGAACGAGCCGCCGGAGAACACGGCGCTGTTGAGCGCCGAGAACTTGTTGTCGCCGGTGGGAATCACCTTGCCGAACCACTTCCGGAAGATCTCCGGGTGCTCGCGCAGACCCTCGGTCGAGTTCATGAAGATCACACCCTGCTTGGCGACGATCTCCTTCACGTTGGAGTAGGCGGCCTCGGAGTCGAACTGCGCCTCCACGCCCGCGAGGTACTTGCGCTCCTGTTCGGGGATGCCGAGGCGCTCGAAGGTCTTCTTGATGTCGTCCGGCACCTCTTCCCAGGTGCGCTTGGGCTTCTGGCCCTGCGCAAGGTAGTACCGGATCTTGTCGAAGTGGATGTTCTCGAGGTCGCGGGTCGCCCAGTGGACGGGCATCGGCTTAGAGTTGAAGACCTTGAGCGCGCTGTGCCGGAAGTCGCGGATCCACGAAGCCTCCTTCTTGACTGAGCTGATGTAGTCGATCGTGCGCTCGTTGAGGCCGGTGCCGGCGTCGAACTCGTAGGCGACGTCATACTTGAAGTCGCCGCGGGTCTGGTCGATGCCGGCGACCGGGTTGGCCGGCTCCTCGGCGTCGGGGACGGTGGCTGCGGGAAGGGTGTTCATCGTTTCGTGATTCGCGGCTCGCTTAGGCGGCGGCGGAGGCGAACTCCTTGCGGACCCAGTCGTAACCCTTGCTCTCCAGCTCGAGCGCGAGGGACTTGTCACCGCTCTTCACGATGCGGCCGTCGTACATCACGTGCACGAAGTCGGGCACGATGTAGCTCAGCAGTCGCTGGTAATGGGTGATCAGCAGCACCCCGAGGCCGGGGCCGCGCAGGGTGTTGACACCCTCGGAGACGATGCGGAGCGCGTCGATGTCGAGGCCGGAGTCGGTCTCGTCCATCAGCGCGAACTTGGGCTCGAGCATCGCCATCTGGAGGATTTCGCAGCGCTTCTTCTCGCCGCCGGAGAAGCCCTCGTTGACCGAGCGGGAAGTGAACTTCCGGTCGATCTTCAGCATGTCCATCTTCGCGTAGAGCCGCTTGTAGTAGGCGGTGGCGTCGATCTCCTCGCCCTCGGCCATGCGGGCCTGCACGGCGGCGCGGAGGAAGTTCGCGATGGAGACGCCGGGAATCTCGCTCGGGTATTGGAATGCGAGGAAAAGTCCCGCGCGGGCCCGCTCGTCGGCCTCCTGCTCCAGCACCGACTTGCCGTCCAGCAGCACGTCGCCTCCCGTCACCGTGTAGTCGGGATGGCCGGCAATGACCTTGGCGAGGGTCGATTTGCCGGTGCCGTTCGGTCCCATCACCGCGTGCACTTCGCCGCTGTTGATCGTGAGGGACAGGCCCTTGACGATCGGTTTGTCGCCGATGGAGGCGTGGAGGTCCTGGATGACGAGGGAGGCCATGATTCTGAAGGGATGCGTGGTGGAAGAGGATGTGCGTCAGGAAGCCGGCGTGGTCGCCTTGCCGCGGAAGATGATCTCGACGGAGTTCGCGTCGAAGCCGTCGGGCAGGACCGACTTCACTTGGTCGAGAAGGTCGGGCGGAAGGTCCACGTCATGAGTGCGGCCGGTCTGGACGTCGTGAAAATGAGCGTGCGGGCGAAGATTGGGGCAGTATCGCGTGGGGCCGCGCTCGAAGTTGACCGCGCGGACTAGGTCGCACTGCACGAGGGTCTCCAGGCAATTGTAGACGGTCGCCAGCGAGATGGTGGGCAGTTCCCCCTTCACACGGGCGAAGACCTCGTCGGCCGTGGGATGGTCGCGCTTCTTCAGCAGGACGGAATATACGACTTCCCGTTGCGGGGTGGAGCGGAGGCCGCTGTCGGCCAGACGCTGCGAAAGGGATTCGTGGGTGATGGCTTGGGGCATATGAGCAGGCGGCGGACGGAATTAGAATGGTTCCAAAGAGCAACCGATAATTGGAATTATTCTAAATCGATATCCTTAGCTTCTGACCACGAGTCCGCGGGCTTATCCGAAACCTTAGAAACTCACCGGCGAGCCGCCGACCAACACCAATGCCAAGGCTCGTACGCGATGCCTCGGGCCCCGCCGGGAAGATA
>JACCDW010820361.1_pt1 | contig 17368 bp, 9 predicted proteins | sample 7449781 | NCBI WGS metagenome assembly JACCDW01 (sample SAMN15323449, study PRJNA562643) | freshwater metagenome | isolation source: river surface water | place: USA:Blue River Watershed | collected 2017-08-18
GAACAAAATCCTGTGCGCAAGTGGAGACAAAGCCATCGCGCACCGCACGTTCCGCGTCGACCTCCATATATGATCCCAAAATTTATCATATGGTAACAAAAGTACAACAAATGGAACTCTGGAAACAGCTTGTGGTTGCGTGGATCGTGTTTGTGATCGTTGACATCCCTTGGCTCGCACTGACCCGCAAGTCCTGGCAAAAGATCGCAGGAGGACCCGGTGAGCCCTTCCCCGCCGCAATTCTCGCCTACGTAGCCCTTGCGGTCGCCATCGTGCTCATCGGCATCCCCCTCGGCGACAAGTACCCCGAACATCCCGTTTTGATCCCAGGAGTGATCATCGGATTCGCGGTGTACTTCTGCTTCGACATGACCAACCGCGTCATCTTCGGAAGCAAGTACCCGTGGTGGCTGGCAATCGGTGACACCCTCTGGGGCATGCTGGCCACAACGGTCACGCTGGGGATCGTGCGGAAACTTGTGGTGAGAGGTCAATAACATATAACATATTTGTGACATCGCGCTTTGCTGTTTCAAAAGTGCTTCTATGACTCTAAGATTCATACAAGTGGTTTCGTTGGTGGTACGGCGGGCCTTCGCTTCTTTTTCAGCGCGTCCCCCGAGGCTATCGAGAAAATCAAGTCACCCGACACACATCCGAAGATCCGCGAGCTCCTTGTGTCCTGTTTGGCGCGTGCGATTGAAATTTCATGAAATGTGAGACATATATAAAAATATGGACGTTTTCGTTGTGACATATACACATTGCGTGTTTGCCAGCATCGATGATGCGATGCGTGCTGTTCAAATCTTGGTCGAGCAAACGGGCGGACGTGAACACATGGAAATACTCCAGTGCACCGTCGGTAAACTCGATCGCGGTACCAAAGTCTACGAACACAAACCCCCTCGAAAACGCAGAATCACCGAAGTAACTCCTGTGAAACCGGGAGAAGATATGGATAATTAATTTTGTACAAATTTACATACATGTGTCGAAGGTTTACGACACTTCGTCAAAAATGTACCGCGTGGGAAACACAGGGGGCAAAAGCGTGTCGGGGAGGGACGCGGCGATGGTGTCGCGGACCGAGCACAGTCCCCATACCGTCGTCTGCGGCATGCAAGGAAGAGGCGTGCCGGCGGCGACAGCGGCGGGCGCGAGAACTGCCTCCAGCGCCACGGACACGGGAGACTTGATGAGGACACCGCCAGACACCGCCGTGATCTCACAGTCCCATCCTTTCGTCATCTCTTCGGACAGACACAGCGACAGACCGCGGAACTCGTCCACCAGCGCGCGCGCCGTGTCGTACGGGGACGGTTCACCGATGAACCAGCTGTCTTCCGCTTCATCAAAGCTCTCGATGCCCTCGAGCATCACCGAGCGCAGAAGAGGATTCGCCGCCAGCGCCGTGCGCAGCGTTTCGACCAGCGTCGACGACAGCCCGAGTCCGTGGTGGAGAAGATGGAGGTTGCGCAACGACGTCGACATCCCCGCTCCCTCCACGAGCTCCGTGTAGATCGCCGAGTCCATAATGCCCCCGCCGAACGCCAGCGTCTCCAGACGCGGGTTCGACGCCATCGCCGCGCGCCACAGGTCCCCGCGCTCCTCGAACGCGACGTTCATCTCCAGGTCCAGCATGAACTCGCGGGCGGTGGACAGCACAGCCAGCACACCCGCACGAGCCCTGTGGATATCCGTGCCATCTTCCGTCCGGAGGGTTCCGAACGCCATGAACGACTCCACACCCGCAAACGCCGCCGCCGCCATAAACTCGCAGAAGGTCGCCACGTCGAAGTCGTACTCGTACACGAGCGATGTCTGGATCTCCCGGAAGCACTGGCCCTCGCGCATCGCGCCTGTCAAAATGCGGAGGACCTCGTTGCGGATCTCGCTCGGCTCCGTGATCGATCCGTCGTCGTCGCCATTGAATGTCACGATGTGGAGCCTGCGAACCGAACGGGGCAGGTGCGCCAGGTGGGTCCGGAGCAACTCCACGCGCTCCTCCATCTCCTCCGCGTGCTCTTCCTCGTAGCGGAGCGTCGGGAACGAGATCTCCAGCTCGTCGTCCTCGACGATGTACTGGATTCTGCCATACATTCGCTGCTCCTCGGCATCGAAGGTCTCGTTGAGCTCCGCAAAAGCTTTGTTGAAAGTCTCCATCTTTTTGAAGGTTTGTTCGGTGGGATGCCGTCGTCCTGTGAGAACCTCGCGTCCCGCACTACCCCCTCCCCCCCCCTCCACGGCCTCCATGGCACCGGAAGGTGTTACCTTCCGGAATCGCCCCGCGCGACATTTGCGTTTGGCCCGACGGGAGCAACCCTCCTAAGCCAAAAGAAGCGTCTCACAATTTTCGCCGAATCGAATATTTAAAAATTACGTCGTGTCATCAAACATGGAGTGCGTGGGGAACTCGGGAGGTAAGAGTATACCGGGGAGGGATGCACAGAGGGTGTCACTGATCGAGGACAGCGCCCACGCAGTGGTCGTGAGCACGCAAGGGCGGGCAGTAGCGGCGACAGCGACGGGCGTGAGCGCGGTCTCCAGAGCCACGGACACGGGCGAGGACTTCGTGTCGACGCCGCCGAACTGTGCACCCTCCCAACTTGTTAACGTCGTCTTGTCGTCCATCAGCAACAACGACAGGCCGTGGAAATCGTCCACGAGCGCACGCGCCCGGTTGTACGCCGACGACTCCTCACCGACGAACCAGTTGCCGTCCTCCAGCTCATTGCCCAAGATCCCCTCGAGCATCACCGAGCGCAGAAGCGGGTTCGTGGTCAGCGCCGTGCGAAGCGGCTCGACGAGCTCCCGCGACATCGCGAGCGTGCTGTCGCGGAGATGGAGATTGCGCAGCGTCCTCGACATCCCCGCCGCCTCCATAATCTCCTGGTAGATCGCCGAGTCCGTCAGACCTCCGCCGAACGCCAGCGTCTCCAGGCGCGGGTTCGACGCGATCGCTTCGCGCCACAGGTCCCCGCGCTCCACGGCCGGCGTCCCGGGATTCATGTCCAGGTCCACCATAAACTCGCGGGCGACAGACACCACAGCCAGCACACCCGCACGCGCCCGGTCGACATCCGTGCCCTCCTCGAGCCGCAGAGTACCGTACGCCAGAAAACGCTCCACGCCCGAAGCCGCAGCCGCCGCCATGAACTCGCCAAAAGTCGCCACGTCGAAGTCGTACTCGTACATGAGCGACGTCTGGATGAAACGGAACGACATCCCTTTGCGCATCGCGTCCGTCAAAATCCGAAGGACCTCGTTGCGAATCAAGCGCGGAGGGAGAATCGCCCCGTCGTCTTCGCCGTTGAAGGGCACGAGGCGAAGCCTGTCAATCGTACGGGGCAGGTGCACCAGATGCGTGTGGAGCAACTCCACGCGCTCCGCCATCACCGCCGCGTGCTCGTCTTCGTACCTTTGCTCGGGGAACGAGATGCACAGTGTGTCTCCGTCCTCGCCTTCGGTGTAGTAGAATTCGCCATACACGGTATTGTCGTTCTCATCGAACACCTCGTTGAGCTCGTCGAACGCTTCGTTGAAAATCTCCATCTTTTCAAGTGTTGCACAGTGGGATACCGCCATCCAGTGAGAATCCCGCACGACCCCCTCCCCCCTCCCACGGACCCCGACGCTCGGAAAGTGTTACCTTCCGGAATCGCCGCGCGCGACATCTGACCTCCTAAGCCCCTCGCAAAATGTCGCGCGGGACACGAACGAAACGTAACACCTTCCAGATTCCGCGGGACCCCCCCCCAATCCCCCCCCCAATCCCTCGGAGGCCTTGTGAGTCGTTCGACATCACACGCACCAAAAATGTCCGTTTTTGTCATCGCGCACAACAGCTCGGGCGCCGTCGGCGAGCCCGTGGTGATGGGATTGCACGAGGCGGTCGATGAGCTGGATCCGTCCGACATGCCACCAGGTGGAACCGTTCGTGTCGTGTCCGCCTTCGGGACGGTGTGGATCATGCAGAAGGACGCCGCCGGAGTTCTGAATATCGAAATCAACCACGCGTTCGAATCGTACATTCACGCACTCACCCAGCGGTTCCCCGACGCAACGATCACATTCCTGATCGATTGAATGAATTGATGTTGACAAATTTGTGCTTTGTAAATAAAAAACCAAGAATGTCAGGATCTTCGTTGCGCTCCTTGACGTCGGTGACGCTCATCCTCTTTGAGGAGTCCGTCGAACTCTTCGTGTCCCGCACGATTCCGACGGGAAACATCGTGCACCTTTTCGCCACCGACTCGACCGTCGCCACCTCCGACACCAACGGAACACAGACGTGGAAACTGAGCAAGGTGTACAAGAAGGCGACCGTCATCCCCGACACCATTTACGTCCGCGTGACCTGTTCCGCCGGAACCACGCCCGTGCCACCCTTCTTCACCGTTTCGTACACGTACGAGGTCACCGTCATCGACGCGCGGGTCATCCTGCCGACGCGCGAGCTCGTGCTGCTCACCGACGCGTACAGCCCCGGCACCCCCCGCACCGTCGAGTACATCTACGAGCTCCCGAAGAACGTCGGTGTCGTGTCTCTCGCACCGAGCCTCCCCGGAGACCCGAACCCCGTGTCGGAGCTCTTGGATGCCGAAACGGGGGAGGTGATCATTACGCCCGCCTACGGTGCCCCGACGGTGTCCGTGATCCCCGCTGCCACGCCCGGAAACTACAACCTCCGCGTCCTCCAGAACTTCGACCAGCCCGGTGTGAACACCATCGTGTTCACGCTCCTGTTCGGACGGTTCAATGCGTACCGCAATTATTCCCTCAACTACAACGTGATCCGTTCGAACGCGCAGCTGGCCATCAACGGCTTCGCGGCGGTTCCGTTCATCATCGACCTCATGTCCTACGACCACTTCAACGACTACCGCATGACCGCGCGCTACGTCGACCCCACCACCATCGGGACGTCGGTGATCATCAACAGCCCTGACCGCTTCGCGACGATCCTCGGGTCGAACGCGACACCGCTGCCCGCGACGGAGTATTACGGCATCACCGTCAGCGACATGATCGACGAGCTCATCGGCGCGCTGGACAACTTCCCCCTCGTGAAACTCCGACGCCAGAACGACGTCCTGTCGTTTTACCTCGACAACCGCTCGACCACCGCGCAGTACCAGTTCACCATCGGGAGGCTGATCACGTTCGACAGTGGCGCGTACATCCGCACGGACCCGCGGATCACCGACGTCTTCGGCTTCGGCACCGGATCCCTCCCAAGCTCCGTCGACCCCGTCACGTCCTTCCAGACCATTACGGCCAGTGAGATTTTCACGCGCGTCGTGCCGCCGATCATTTCGCTCGAGCTCGAACTCAGCGCGAACCAACAGGAAGGCGCCATCCGCCAAGCTGAAAGCGTCCGCCTGTTCACGTTCTACATGGTCGGCGACGAGTCCCACCGGAAATTCGAGAGCACCAAGATGTTCCCCGAACGCGCGCTCGAGGCCGCCAGCGCCAACCGCACCGGGTTCCTGCGGTTCCACTTCCTGTACAACCGACTCCTGGAGGTCACCGACCAAGGCACGCGAAACGTCGGGATTCCCGTCCAGTTCGTCGAGCCGTACTACATTACCATCCGGATTACAAGCAAGTCGCGCGATTCCAAGAACGTCGAGTCGTACATTACGCTCACGGGCGTCGAGAGCTCGCCGTCGGTCACGCTCGACGCGCCGCTGAACAACGTCGTGCTCGTCGAGGTCATGGAGGCGCGCATTCCGAAGCAAGCCGAGCCCCCCGCGACCATCGACACACGTCGCGCGATTATGGGATACGTGGTGGACACGTCGCTCCCCGCGGTGTAATGTATGTACATAAAAATCGCTCTGGAATATAAAAAGAGAATCTTCCAGATGGACCAAGATACGACGGATTCGGTCCCGACGGACGTGTACGACGCGTTCCCACCGACGTGGTCCGAAGTGCCCGCCGACGAAGACCCGTCCTTCATCGGAAATCAGAACAATCCACCGACAGATGTCGTCGTGACGTCCGGCGATCCATTTCCAGTGCTCATGGTCGTAGACACCCTCGACGATATCATCATCCCCGCCGACGAACTCGAGGGCCAGCAGGATATCTACGATAATCCCGGAGCTCCCTCGACCACCACAATCTCGTCCGTGGTCCCGAGCACGTTCGCGTACGAAGGCGCGACCCTCGTGACCGTCACAGGCTCGAACATGAGCGCCGTCGTGACCGCGCGGATTTCGAGCGCACTCGTTGACAGCTTCGTGGTCGTCAACGCAACGACCGCCACGTTCACCGCCCCCTTATGCCCCAGCATCAACACCGCCGGTGGCCCGATTGACCTCGGGTTGTACGACGTTTTCGACGTTGTTCTGGACTCCGCCACCGTTTCGTATGCCCCCTCTGCAACGCCTTTTGTACTATCAACCACCACACTAAACACATGCCCGGTCACTGGAAACATCATCGGGCAACTCACGGGAACCGGGTTCTTTTTCATTACGCGCATGTTCATCTGCGGCGTCGAGGTGCAACAGTTTCGCGTCCTTTCGGACACGCTCATCGAATACACACTCGCGCCCTACAACATCCCCGTCGGAACCACAGCGGGCGACGTCATCCTCGAGAACGGAGACGGGGACCTGCGGACACTCACGGGCGCATTCTCCTATACCATCCCCGTCCCCTGGGTCAACGGCTCCGACACAAGAACGCTGGACGTCGCAGGCGGCACACAGGTGCGCATCAACGGCAACTACTTCGCCACCCTTACGGGTGTCACCGTCAACGGCATTCCTGTTCCGTTCGTGGTCGAGTCCGACACGTCCGTTGTGATCACGGGCCCTGCTGGGTTGTACACGGGTGTTCCCGTCGACGTCGTGCTCACGAACGGAACAGGTGCGTACACATGGACGGGCGGTGTATCCTTCGGAGCGCCCGCAGGAGCCCCGACGATTTCGTATGTGACCCCGACGAAACTCGTGGTCGGCACCGGCGGGACGCTGCGTGTTGTCGGCACGGGTTTGTCGGGCATCACGAACGCATGGGTCGACGGGGTTCCTGCGATTCTGACGACTGTGAGCGCGACGGAGTGCGTGGTCATCGCGCCGGCGCGGCCCTACACCGGGGCGTACGTGGACCTTACGATTTCCGACGGGTTGCTTACGGTCACGCAACTACAAGCGGTCATCTACGAGTACAACGCGCCCGTGATCGTGTCCACTACGGTGGCATCGGGGTCGAAGAACGGAGGGACGGCGGGAAGTGCGTTCGGTGCGAACTTTTATCTCGTCTCGAGCTTTTCCGTGGGGTCCGTGCCTGTGACGTCGTTCACCGTGGTGTCCCCGACGCAAATCGATTTCGTCACCGCACCGAGTCCGAATTTCGGCATTCCGTCGGACATCCGTGTGCAGTGCTTGTTCGGAGAGGGGATCATCGCGCACGCGTTCACATATCTCGAGGACATTCGCATCGACGCGTGCTCGCTGTCGTCCGACTCGGTGCTCGGCGGATCCGTCGGGACCCTGACAGGATCCGGTTTCTCCGCGGCGACGTCGGTGATCGTCGGCGGCGCAAGCGCTGCCTTCACGGTTTTGACGGACACGAGTGTGTCGTTCGTGGTTCCTGCAAATGTGTTCACGGACACGCTTGTTGACATCGTGGTCACGACCGCGACCTCGTCCGCCACGTTCGCGCGCGCGTTTCTGTACGTACCCGTCTTGACCGTCGGGTCCCTCGACGTGACCACCGGCGATCGCACCGGAGGCGACGTGGTGAACATTTCCGGTGCGGGATTCTACGATGTCCAGTCCGTTCTTCTGGGCGGCGTGTCGGCGTCCTTCGATTTCATCAGCTTGACGCAGCTGCGATTTACCACACCCGGAGGAGTCCCCGCCGGTACCTACGACCTCGTCGTGCAAACACGTTATTCCACCGTAATTCTTCCGGCAGCGTTCGTCTACACCGACTGGACCCCACAAGTCGTGAGCTTGTCACTCGCGCTGTACACCATGTCGGTGCAGCATTTCGCGGCCATTACAAACATCCAAACAAGCTTGTCCTCCTTCGGCGCAACCACGGTACCGCTGGTCTCGTCCGTGCAAGACATCAGCAACCGCGTCGCGGCCCTCACATCCACGGTGAACTACGTGTCGTCCGTGTTCGGCGGACTGAGTCTCGTGTCCGTCGTGAGCTCCCTCAGCTTCCGCACCGACACCCTGTCCTCGCAGGTCGCGGCGGTGTCGTCGACGTGGTCCACGGTTTCGACGGATCACTGGACCGCCATTTCGAGTCTCTCCAACGGCGTCGCGAACTTCCCCACGACCCCCGCGGCCACCGACGTGATCTCAGCCGTGTCCGACGTCTCCTACAACTTCAACGCCGTGTCACAGCTGCATTTTGCCGCGATCTCGTCGGTTTCCTCGCTCCACGCGGCCGCGTCGGGGCAGCAGTGGCTCGCCATCTCTAGCTTGTCGAACAGACTGACGACCATGTCCATCGAACATTTTTCGGCCATCCAGACAATTCTGCCGTCGATTTCCGGACAGAGCGGACGGTTCCTCGAGTACACCAGCGTCCTCGCGTGGACCAGCGTAAGTGTCGCGAGCGTGTCGGGACCCACGGCCCCTGTGCTGAGCTCGAGGGTCGTGTCCTCCAACACATACACCACCACCTCAGCAGACACGTTCGTGCTCGTCGACGACACGGCGCTGTCCACCGGGTTCTTCGGAGGCAACATCGCCGTCTCGATCGGTCTCAAGATCAACGGGCTCTCCGATGGAACACTCGTCGTCGTCAAACGGATCACGGCGGATGTTACCAAGTGGACCTACGTCCGTGTGCCCATTTCCAACGGCACCGGGTACTACGAGTACATCCTGTCCGCGCCCTACGCATGGGTCGCCGCACGATACACCAACGTGCTCTCGGGGTACGTCGTCCTCGACAGGGTCCTGGGCGTGTCCGAACCACCGGGCAGGGGCATGCTCATGAGCTTCACCACGCCCGTTTCCAGCGTCGGCCTCTCCGGCATTTCCAACTTCGTCGTCAGTTCCCCGACCACACTTTCGGGGGTCCGTGCGGTCTACGTCGGAAGCACACCCGTTTCGTTCACCTTCTCCGGGGCCAACAATCTCATCTTCCCCGTCCCCCCGCAGGCGTACGAGGCATACACAAACATCACCGTCGAGGACTACTGGGGCGTGTCGGTCACGCGCACGAGCGCCGTGCGATACCTCCCGCTCCTCACGTGGACCAGCTTGTCCGTCGGGGTCAACGGAATGAACGTCACCGCCGTCGCAGACAAGGGCACCGCGTTCGGATACACGTCCGAACGCATCATGTACTACACAAGCACGTTTTTCACCGCCGGCTTCCAGACCTGGTACAACAACAACGGTTTCTCGGGCTCGGCATGGTCCTCCAACGTCGACGTCGGAGACGTGTGCTGTGACCGAGGCACCGGAAAGACCGTGCTCGTTCCCAACAACGGAGGACCGTACTACTACTCCACCAACGGCGGCGTAAACTACCTTTCCAACACACTGTCGGGATTGTGGACCGGATTCGCCACGTCGCCGCGCGGGTCGTACGTGCTCGGTGCGGCTCTAGACACCGTCTACAACGGCGCAAACGTGACGTCGCCCCCCGTCACCTTCACCAGCGCCACGACGCCCATCGTGCCCCCGACGTACACCTACGTCTCCACCAACATCGTCACGTCACAAGAAACAAGTACTTTGGGACTCGTAAGCGGCGCCGTCGTGTCCACGTGGGGATCGTACACGCTCTCGGGACCCGGAACGATTACCTACAGCGCCGGCGGAGTCGGCGCGTTCGGAACGAAATCCTTCGTACAGACCACCGGAAACGCATGCTTCATCGGACCCACCACGACACTCAATCTGTCGTCAAATGGTGGTGTGACCATCGCAGCCATGCTCTGGATCCCACTCACCTTCGGAGTCACGGACCGCGAGTACCCCGTATGGATCGCCGGAAAGTCCGCAACAAACCTCTTCGACACCGTTCTGCTCGCCGTCGGGAACTTCTCGTCCGTCCCCGGAATCGGCATCCGCTTCCGCATCACCAACGGAGGCGCCGCGGGCACCGACGGGACCAGCGTCGTGAACATGACCGCGGCGGCAACCGTGCGCCCAGGATTCTGGAACACCGTCGTCGTCACCTGCGGAGGCGCCGTCGGAAGTGTCGCGAAAATGTACGTCAACGGCGTCGAGAACGTCGTCGCAGATGTTTCTACGGCGCTCACGGACCGTGTGGCGACGAACGTGTACATGAACTTTTTCAACGGCAACTACAATCCGAACATGCGGTACAACTCCGTGCTCGTATGGAACCGCGTGCTGACCCCACTCGAGGTCGACGACATCCGCATGTACCTCGAGACCTTCCGCATCGCCGACATGGCCGTCGCCGACGAAGGAAACGCACTCGCACTCGTCGGCTCCAACGTCTACCGATCCACCGACGGAGGACTCAACTGGGCCGCGGTCTCCTTCAACGGCTTCCGCGTCTCCGGCGTCGCCGTCGCAAACAACGGGGTCTCGTACGCGTGCACGCGCGGAGGATACATTTACAAATCCACCGACGGAGGCGCCACGTGGACCCGCGTCACCGGCGTGTACGGAGGATTCCGCGGAATCGCGACGGACTCCGTCGGCAGATTTGTGGTCGCCACCACGTCGCGCGGAAACGTGTTCGTGTCGTCGGACTCCGGATCCACGTTCGGAGGACGGATTACACGCTATCCCACCGAAAACGTGTGGAAAATACGGAAAACCACAAGTCCCGGAAACCCCGCGTGGCAAAAAATCGCCTGGTCGCCCAAACTTGAAATGCTCGTCGCCTGCGGGTGGGCCGACGCCCTCGTTTCCTACGACGCCGTCGAATTCACACCCGTGGCCCTCCCCGCCACCAACAACTACACCGACGTCTGCTGGTCGGACACCCTCGCGCAGTTCGTCATGGTCTCGGGAGGAGCGGGCGTGCTCACGTCCACCGACGGAATCGCGTGGACCTACACCGCCGCCACACTGAACTTGACGCGCATCCGGTGGATCGATGAACTCAACGTGTACGTCGCCATCAGCCCCGATGGTGCCATTTACACGTCCACCAACGGAACCACGTACGTCCAGCAATTCGCCGACGGCGCGCGCCAGTGGTACGGAATCGCATGGTCCGGAAACGTGCTCGTCGCGACATCGCTCGACGGACACGTGTACTCGTCGACAGACGCCGTCACCTGGACGCCCCGCTACAACGCCGCCGGACAGATGTTCGTCGCCGCCGCCTGGTCCGACGTGCTCCAAAAGTTCGTCGTCATGTCACAGACCACCGGAGGATCACAAGTCATCGCCACGTCCACCGACGGTATCGCATGGACACCCACCAACGCACCCGCTACGCTCAACAACTACATCAAAGACGTCATCTGGGTGACCGAACTAAACTGCTTCTTCGCCGTCGGCGAAAGCGTCTCCGGGACACAAATCGTTTTCTACTCGTACAACGGAACCACGTGGGTGAACAACAACGGAGCAACCGCGGTTCCCAACACGGCGTGGGCGGGACTCTGCTGGTGCCCGAAATTCGGATCTGTCGTCGCGGTTTCCATGACCGGAACCGACAACCGCGTCATGTCGGCGCAATCCGCCAACGAGGGTTCCGTGTGGTCCAAGGTGCGCATGAGCCCCTCCGGAGACCTCGTGGTCACGTCCGGCTCCGCGCGCGTCGGACAGGCGCGCATGTAAGTAAGCAAAATTAAAATCGCGCCATTTTTAAAAAAGGAAAACGCAATGTCGTCCATTATCCAAACGTCCGCCGACTTGTACAGCGTGTCCGTGACACATTGGGCCGCCATCCAAAGCTTGTCCAGCGCGCTCGTGTCCACGTCCGCCGCGCATTGGGCCCTCGTGAGCTCCATCAGTCTCTCCGTACAGACCCTCTCGCAAAACGTCGACACACTCTCCACAGACGTGAACAACTTGCTCGCACTCGCCTCCGGAGTTTCCAGCGTATCGTCCGCCATCGCCGCCGTTTCGTCGTCCCTCAACGCTCTGTCGACATCCGTCGCAAACACGTCGTCCGCACATTGGAACGCCATCTCCAGCATCTCCAACAACTTGCAGACCGCGTCCGCACAACAATATGCCGCCATTTCCACCGTATCCCAACAAATCGCGTTCGCGTCCCTTAGCATCGCAGCACTCTCCGGGTCCGTCAACACCACTTCCATCGCACAGTGGGGCGCCATTTCCAGCCTTTCCGATGCAACCGTCGCGACGTCCGTCGCACAATGGGCTACCCTCCTGAGCCTCTCGGCGTCGCTCAATACAACGTCGGTGCAACAGTGGGCCGCCATTCAGTCCGTCCTGCCGTCCGTTACCGGACAGTCCGGAAAATTCCTCCAAGCTACCCCGACCGGTACCCAATGGGTTTCGTTGGGGAGCGGTGGAGGCGGCGGGGGCGGTGGAACCGGATACACCACCGTTTCAACCACACTGTCCGTCTACAACGCCGTCGCAACCACCGGTGACGTCGTCGTTATCGTCCAGACCCCCGGCGTGATGAACTTGAGCGTCGTGCTGCCGTCTTCGCTCTTCGACGGTCAAACGTTGGTTGTGAAAAAGGGACCCGACACCCTGCTGAGTTCCGTCCTGCGCGTGACCGCCGCCGGTGGCACGTTGATCGACGGAGTTTCCACACCAGCGTCCGTCAACGCCGGTCTCGGATTCGTCGCTGTCACGTACTCCGACAAAATTTCAGCTTACGTTACCACGGGACAGAAGTGGACCGACGGCGGCGGCATCGACCCGTCCATCCCCTTCACATTCAATATACGCTCGTCGCCGATGGCGGGCAACGTCGGGGGCGCCGTCACGGGGTACTACGGATCCCTCAGTGGAACGCTCGGTGTTACTTTCAGCGGCATCTCGGCCGCGTCGTTTTCCGTACAGAACGCATCGACGATCATCGTGAGCACAGCTCCCTCCGCAATCCCCGGCCCCGGGGACATTACCATTTACGACAGCATCGGCGTCTCGCGGACGCTGTCCAACTACTTCGAGTACCTCCCGTACTCCGGGGGCATTAGCAACGTCGCAAGCCAGTGCGACCAAGTCGCGGTTGCAAACAACGGTACCATTTATTACTTCAACAACAACGCGTTCTCACGTGTCACCGCCAAGGGCCTCGGAACCACATTCTCACTCGGCACGTACTCCTCGCACGGCCCGCCAACGTGCGAACGCATTTCCGGCCAGGTCGTACTGATCCCCATCGCCTTTGCAGGCGCGAATTATCGCTACTCGCTCGACTCCGGAGCGACCATGCTGTCCTCCGCGGGAATGACGGGCGCCACGCGCTTCGCCGTGTCACCCAACGGAGCGTACGTGCTCGGTGCGAAAAACAGCGGAGGCTTCTGGTACGGAACGAACATTTTCACTGGAAACATCACATTCGCACAGAGCCCGAACTTCTCCACACTAACCGTGCAAGACATTTGCATCAACAACGCCGGCGAAGCAATCGGGATCGTTCCAGGACTCTCCGTCTTCCGATCCACAGACGGAGGTGCGACGTGGACGCAACCCGTCGGAGCCCCTGCGAATGATTTCGCCGCATGCGCCATCGGCGCGAACTACGCGTACGTCTGCGGGCGCAACATGGGAGTGTACCGATCGTCCGATTCCGGCGCGACGTGGACGGCCGTCACAGGACTCGCGGGGTACACGTTCTCGTCCATCGTGTGTTCTGCCAACGGACAGTACGTCGTCGCATGCTCCAACCTTCAGGCCATCTATATTTCGTACAATTACGGCGTGACCTTCCGAGCCCGTACGATCCCGAATTCATTCGTGTTCAACAGCATCGGAATGGCGTCGGACGCGGGCTATGTCATCATTGCAACGTCGGGCACACCCGTCGCTATCGATCTGTAGTACTTCGTTTTTATAAACATTAAATGACAAACCATCCGAATCTCGACGGATCCTCGAGTGATCTCCAGATGTACACATAGTTCCGAAAGGCCGCCGTGCACAGCCGGCAGAACGACAGGCTCCCACCGGTCGAGACCCACGGACTGATCATGCTGAAATCGTATTCGTCACCGTCAAAAAGCCCAAGGGCAGCCAGCGTCGTACACTCGACGACAATGTCGACGTCACCCAACGTGACACGCGGCGCCGCCTTTGCACCCACGATCTGAAGAATCATGTCTTCCAAATTGAAAATCGCAGCAGTCGCCATTCTTTCCTTTTTGCCTTGAGTGGTGGGGTGGGAGAGAATGTGTGTGCCGATCGTGCGGTCCCCCCCCCTCCCCCGTAGCCGGACGGAAGCACGTTTCGTCCGTTTACATGTCAGATTCGGATGACGTCACCCGAGCCGTGCGCGCTTCTGGGACACGTCCGGGCACCACGGCTCCGGGATGGCTTCGAGGATCGCTTCAGCAGCGGGACGGAGGACATTACTCGTCTTAATTCCACGCTTCGCGCAGCGCATACCTGACAGCCACTGTCCCATCCGCTTCTCGTCGGGGTCCTTTGCGGCCACCGACGGGAACCGTCCGGTTCGTGCGAAGAACGCAGCGACCGCACGAGCGTTCGCGACCGCTGCAGCCACCGGATCACCCACGTCCGGACACCACGGCTCCGGGATGGCGTCGAGGATCGCCTCAGCGGCGGGACGGAGGACAGATTTCGTCTTTCCCCGCTTCGCTTGGCGCATATCTAACAGCCACTTCCCCAGCCGTTTAACGTCGGGGTCCTTGGATGTTTCCGACGGGAACCTGCCGTCGTTCTCGGTGAAGAATTTGGCGACCGCACGAGCGTTCGCGACCGCTGCAGCCACCGGATCACCCACGTCCGGACACCACGGCTCCGGGATGGCGTCGAGGATCGCTTCAGCAGCGGGGTGGAGAATATTTCCTCCACCTTTCCCACGTTTCGCTTGGCGCATGTGGGACAGCCACTTCCCCATCCGCTTCTCGTCGGGGTCCTTGGATTGCTGCGGCGGGAACCGTCCGGTTCGTGCGAAGAACGCGGCCACCTCGCGGGCCCGTCGGATCGCTGCGGCGTCTTCTTCCGGACACCACGGCTCCGGGATGGCGTCGAGGATCGCTTCGACAGCGGGACGGAGGATCATTCCACCTGTTCCCCGTTTCGCTTTGCGCATGTTTGACAGCCATTGACCCGTCCGTTTTTCGTCGGGGTCCTTGGACTCCTTTGACGGAAACCGTCCAGTCCTTGTGAAAAACTCCGCGACCTCACGGGCCCATCGGATCGCGCGTTCCTCGGGGGAGATCGCGTGGACCGCCGCGTACGCATCGAGGGATCCGCGCTCGACTTCACGACGGGTCGTTCGGGCTTCGCGCGACTCCATGGCGTCGTACGACGCCGGCGCGACGTGGATCTTCTTGAGATACTCGGGGTCCACATCGCGAAGCTGGTCCAGCACGTGGATGATCTTCCCGAACTCGTCCACGTGCCACAGAAACACGTGCGACTCCTTCGAGGACCGTGCGGGATCCAGACGGTTCGCGCGACACATGCGCTGGACCATGCGGATCTCGGACGACTGCTCGGACACGTTCGTGACAAACACGGAATCGCACTTCGGCAGATCGATGCCCTGGTCGCAGATGCGGATGGAGCACAGGATCCGCAAGAGCTCGGGCGACTCGTCGGACTCGAATGCGCGGAAGACGTCGTCGCGGTTCGTGGTGGTCGCGATGATCTCGTCGGTCCAGATCGGGAGACCGTGGTAGTCGTGCGCAACGATCTGGAGAAGCTCGCGGAACGCACGGACCTCGTCGTGCGTCGAGAGGTACGCGATGCAGCGCCGCGAGCCCTTCAGCAGCATGTTGTTCACGATAAACAGCGCCTTGGGCGCGAGGGCGTTGTGCGAGATCCGTTCGAGCTCGTCGGGGATCGTGGATTCCACGTCGGGGACCCAGATGTTGTAGTCGCAGACGTGTTTCGCCGCGATGGCGTCGCCGAGTTTGTACGTGAAGATCTCGGACGCGACGTCCTCGAACGCCGACGGCGGCGTGGCGGTCACGAGTGCGACCTTCGGGAATCCGTCGATCTCGTCGAGTCCGTTGAAGTCGTGCGCCTCGTCGATCACGACGACGACGTTTTGGTCCGCGAAGTCTATTTGACAGATGATTTCGCGGAAGGAGTCGAAGGTCGTTGCGACGAAGACGCGTTCGGCGTTCGAGAGCGCGTGGTCGACAAAATCAACGTCCGTCGTTCCGCCGGGGCCCGAATGGACCCGGACGTGTTCGTAGGTCGGTAGGAATTTCCCGATGCGCTCCGCGTTCTGGTCGACGAGGGCGATCAGTGGCGCGACGTAGATGACGATGTCGCACATAATGCCGCGCAGCCATTGCGACACCGTCAAGGTCTTTCCGGTCCCGCACGGCATTGTCAGAACTCCGACGGTCTCGTCGGGGTCTTCGTAGAATTCCCGCAGGGCCGTGATGGCGTCGCGTTGGTACGGGCGGAGGACGAAGGTGGACTCGTCGACATCGACGGCGGGGACGGGGACGACGGGGCCCGTGGGTGCGAACCGATGGCAGATGATGCGTCCAGCGTGCAGCAGATCGTCGCGCAGGTCGACCTGGAGTCCACAGGTGTGGTACAGGTGTCCCTTGGAAGCGGGATTTTTGACGAGGAGGCGGTTGTACACAGCGCTGAGAAATGTGCCGAGGTCGTTTGCCGTGAGTTGCTGTCGGGGCTCGTACATCTTCGCCTGGAGTCCGTGGAAGGTTCCGTCGGGCTCGAGTGCGAGTCCGTCGAGTCCGTACTCGTAGCGCACGCGCTGTTGGTTCGCGAGTCGTCGCTGGACGCGCAGTCGGTTGGTGGAATGGATCCATCCGGAATCCAGAAGCCACTCGTCGGGGACGACGGACCAATGTCGTACATCTTGGGTCGGATACAACCGAAGGTGTTCGAGTACGACGTTGTGTTCATACAGTGTGAATGGTTGCATTTTCGTTTTTATGGCGTCTTACCGAGTAGTCTTGTGTGATTGTAGTTTTTCTCGTAGATTCGTTCGACCCGGACGGAAGCACGTTTCGTTATGATCACGAGTCGTCCGATTCGTCGTGCTCGAAGTCGTCGTCGGAGTCGTCGTCAGGGTAACCGTGGTTGTAGATTTCGATGAGTTTGTCGTCGTAGACGAAGACAAACTTGCCGCAGTCGGGTTCGTACGTGAACGTGAGCTCGCGTGTAACGTCCACAAAATAACCGAACGTGTACTCTTCGCTCACGGAGGGGTCCGTGAGTTCGACGGGGATCACGCCGAGGATTCCTGTGTCGACGAAAAAGTCGACGTCGATGTTCGAGCGGAAGCA
>JACCDW010698230.1_pt1 | contig 17367 bp, 19 predicted proteins | sample 7449781 | NCBI WGS metagenome assembly JACCDW01 (sample SAMN15323449, study PRJNA562643) | freshwater metagenome | isolation source: river surface water | place: USA:Blue River Watershed | collected 2017-08-18
CAGATAAGAATTGGATTCCGTTATCTGTTAATTCCACTTGATTGTTTTTTTCCTCAATCACAAAGTACAAGGCTTCATCCACCAAATGCATTTCGCGTTTGTTGTCTTGCATGTATTGGTTTTCGGTCTTTTGAAGCAATTGTTTTACTCCTTCTTCCGATAAAAACTTGATTAAGGCTTTGTTTTTAGGTAAACTTCTGTAGGCTCTTAACAATTGGAATCCTCCGTCTTTGGTGTTGCCGTCTTTGATTAATTTTTTGGCTTCTGCCAAGAAACCATTCGCTAATTGACGTTGTAAGTTAACTAAATTTTCAATTTTTGGTTTTAACTCGTTGAATTCATGGCGGTCTCCTTGCGGAACCGGTCCAGAAATAATCAATGGTGTTCTGGCATCATCAATCAAAACAGAATCCACCTCATCGACAATGGCGTAGTTGTGTTTGCGTTGCACTAAATCTTCTGGCGAATGTGCCATATTATCTCTTAGGTAGTCAAAACCGAACTCATTATTCGTTCCATAAGTGATATCAGCGTCATACGCTCTTTTTCTTTCTTCTGAACTTGGTTGGTAATTGTCAATACATTCTACTGTTAAACCGTGGAATTCAAACAATGGTGCTTTCCAAGTACTATCACGTTTTGCCAAGTAATCATTTACAGTTACCAAGTGTACTCCGTTTCCAGTTAAAGCATTTAAGTAGATTGGAAGGGTAGCTACCAAGGTTTTTCCTTCTCCCGTTTGCATTTCGGCTACTTTTCCTTCGTGCAATACCATTCCACCAATTAACTGAACGTCATAGTGAATCATGTCCCAAGTAATTTGTTTACCCGCGGCATTCCATGAATTAGCCCAAATTGCTTTTTCTCCTTCTAGGGTAACATAGGTTTTTGTAGCAGAGAATTCTCTGTCTTTTGGGGTAGCGGTAACTTCAATTTGAGTATTTTCTTTGAAACGTCTGGCTGTTTCTTTCACTACTGCAAAAGCTTCCGGCAAAATTTCCATTAAAGTTTTCTCCGAAATATCGTAAGCTTCTTTTTCTAAAGCATCAATAGCCACGTAGATATCTTCTCTTTTGTCGATATCTCCAATAGTTTCTACTTCTTGTTGTAAGGATGCAATTTTAGCATCTTTTTCAGCGCGTGCTTGTTTGATTTTTTCTTTGAAATAAACCGTACGAGCTCTTAATTCGTCATTAGATAATGCCATTAAGCTACTCTCGAATCCTTTGATTTTAGTAAGGTATGGTTGTAATGCCTTAACGTCATTTTGTGATTTATCACCGACAAAAATTTTAATAATGCTATTGATGAAACTCATAATTGTATTTGTATTGCTATATTTTGTGTAAATGTCTAATTTAACCAAAAAAAAAGCCTCTTTTGAGACTTTTTCTTTGGTTTATTTTTTAATATTCATCCTCGTTCCAAAGGTAATCTTCGTCTGTAGGATAATCTGGCCAAATTTCTTCCATTGATTCATATATCTCGCCTTCATCTTCTATAGATTGAAGGTTTTCTACTACTTCTAATGGAGCTCCTGCTCTAATAGCGTAGTCAATAAGTTCGTCTTTGTTAGCAGGCCACGGCGCATCACTTAAATAAGATGCTAATTCTAATGTCCAATACATCTTTTGTCGATTTAGTTTAGTGCAAAAATAAATTTTTTACTGAAAAAGGCAAGTAAAAAATGATTTATTTTTATTAAAAGTTAAGAACGTTTTTTTGTCTGTTTTATAATTTCATTTTTACCGAAAAAAAGGAAAAGAAAATAGTTATTTACTTTCTCGGAATCCATTGTATTTCCTCGGCGTTTAAATCTTTAGACAACTTTCGTGCCAATACAAAAAGATAGTCAGAAAGGCGGTTCAAATATTGGATTGCAATTTCAGAAACGGGTTCGTTATGGCTTAAATGTACTGCAAGACGTTCGGCTCTACGACAAACACATCGTGCAATATGACAATATGACACAGTAGTATGTCCGCCAGGCAATACAAAATGCGTCATTGGCGGAAGCGATTCTTCCATACTGTCAATTTCTTTTTCTAAAAATTCAATATCCGAATCAATGATGCCTAGTTTTTGTAAACGTAGTTCTCCATTTTTGAGCACTTCTTTTTCTGGTGGGGTAGCAAGTATCGCGCCCACCGTAAACAGTCGGTCTTGTACTTCAATAAGAATGGTTTTGTAATGCGAATGAATGTCTTGGTCTCTAATCAAACCAATATAGGAGTTTAACTCATCAACAGTTCCGTAGCTTTCAATTCTGTCATGATCTTTTGGAACTTTTTTACCTCCAAAAAGAGCTGTAATCCCTCCATCTCCTGTTTTAGTGTATATCTTCATTAGAGCGAATTAGTTTATTTAGAGGTGTCGCTTTCAATCAATCCGTCCCTCAAACGAATAACACGATTAGCATAAGCGGCTATTTCTTCTTCGTGAGTAACCAAAATAACGGTATTGCCACTGGTGTGAATATCGCCAAACAATTTCATAATTTCGATAGACGTTTTACTATCTAAATTTCCAGTTGGCTCATCGGCCAAAATGATAGAGGGCTTGTTAACCAAAGCTCTTGCTACGGCAACACGTTGTCTTTGACCTCCCGAAAGTTGATTGGGTTGGTGGTCCATTCGGTCCGCAAGATTGACTTGTTTCAATACTTCGGTAGCTCTTTCGTTTCTTTCGGATTTGGAATATCCTGCATAAATCATCGGTAAGGCTACATTATCCAAAGCAGTTGTTCTTGGCAAAAGGTTGAAGGTTTGAAAAACAAAACCGATTTCTTTGTTGCGAATTTCGGCCAATTCATCGTCTTTCATTTGGCTCACATCTTTTCCGTTCAAAATATAGGTTCCAGAAGTAGGCGTGTCCAAACAACCTAAAAGATTCATTAAGGTTGATTTTCCGGAACCAGAAGGCCCCATTAACGCTACATATTCTCCTTTATTGATTTGTAAATCAATGCCTTTTAAAACATAAACAATTTCGTTGCCGAGAACAAAATCGCGTTTGATGTTGGTTATTTTGATTAATGGATTTGCCATTGTTGCTGTTGGAATTAAAATTCGTTGAATTCGGATTTAAAAGTACGAAACACTTTTGAATAAATCCATAAGTAGTGGTAAAATGAATTTTGTTACACTAAATAGAAATTAAGCTCGAAGTATAAAATGCTCTTTGACTTGTTCTTTTCTAAAAAAGACCAATCCAAAATGATAGGTATCAATGGTTACGGTTACTTTTGGATTTTGTTTTAGAGTTTGCCAAAGTGCTTCTGCAGCTTCATTAGCGTGAATGTTTTCTACAATCCAAAAACTATCGTTTTTCGTTGTGTTTAGCAATTGCTCAATTCTCTCGTTCGTTATAAACGGGAATTGTTGCGAATTGATATAAATACAGTGATAAATAGCAAAATCAATCTCAATGTCAATGGTTGCTTTTGGATTTCCTAATGCAATGATTTCTTTTTCAAATGGGTTTGCTCCAATAGTCAAAATTGATTTTGGTTCAAAATAACGAATGATTTTATAAAGTAACTGCTGTTTTTTTGAAACCCGTTCATTCTGATTTGATAAAGCATCACAGGCTAATTTCACCTTTTTGTTATACAAACCTTGCGTCAACAAAAGAAATACAAAAGGGGAGTGGACTCCATGTTCGTTTTTGGAGTGCCAAAGGAATTGTAAATACGATTGGATGCGGAATATCATTTTTTGTGATTATTACGATTCTATTTTGGCAGAAAGTTCAAACCAACGTTCTTCTTTTGTTTCAATTTTTTGGATGATTTCTTCTAAATCTTTTGCTTTTTTCTCAATATCTGTATCGGCAACTTTTCCGTCAGAAAATAACTGTTCAATAGCGACTTTTTGAATTTCTAACTCTTTGATTTCTTTCTCAATTTTTTGATATTCTTTTTGCTCGTTAAAGCTCAAATTACCGGTTGGATTATTTTGTTTCCAATCTTTTTTCTCTGCTTTGTTTTCTTCTTTTTGAGCTACATCCGCGCTGTCTTCATAGGCTCTAAAATCAGAATAGTTGCCTGGAAAATCCTCGATAACACCGTCGCCTCTAAATACAAATAAATGGTCCACAATTTTGTCCATAAAATACCTGTCGTGAGAAACTACCATCAAACAGCCCGGATAGTCTAAAAGAAAACTTTCTAAGACATTTAAAGTAACAATGTCCAAGTCGTTGGTAGGTTCGTCCAAAATCAAAAAGTTCGGATTTTGAATCAAAACGGTACATAAATACAAACGTTTTAATTCGCCACCGCTCAATTTCTCTACATAATCGTGTTGCTTTTTTCGGTCAAAAAGGAAGCGTTCTAACAGTTGTCCTGCCGAAATAATTTTACCTTTTGCTAGCGGAATGTATTCGCCATATTCTTTGATGATGTCAATTACCTTCTGCCCCGGTTTTGGATTGATTCCGCTTTGGGTATAATAGCCTATTTTGATGGTATCACCTTTAATTACTTTTCCGCTGTCCAAAGGCAAAGTTCCTGTCAATAGATTCAGAAAAGTGGATTTCCCAGTTCCGTTTTTACCAATGATTCCGATACGTTCGCCACGTTGAAAATCAAAACTAAAATTATCCAAAATGACATGATCTTTGAATTTTTTTGAGATTTTGTGTAGTTCGATAATCTTACTACCCATGCGCTCCATGTTGATTTCGAGTTCTACTTTGTTTTCTCGGCGTCGGTTTTGCGCTTTTTCTTTGATGATGTAAAAATCATCTTGGCGGGATTTTGATTTGGTAGTTCTTGCTTTTGGTTGACGGCGCATCCATTCCAATTCTTTTACAAATAGATTTTGCGCTTTGTCTACACTGGCATTTTCAGAAGCAATACGTTCCTCTTTTTTCTCTAAATAATAGGAGTAATTTCCTTTGTATTGGTATAATTTTCCATTGTCCAATTCAATGATTTCGTTGCAAACACGTTCCAAAAAGAAACGGTCGTGTGTGACCATAAATAAGGTAATGTTTTCTTTGGCAAAATAACTCTCTAACCATTCAATCATTTCTAAATCCAAATGGTTGGTTGGCTCGTCTAGAATTAATAAATCGGGACGATTAATTAGAATGATAGCTAACGATAAACGTTTTTTTTGTCCTCCCGAAAGATTTTTTACTTTCAGTTTGAAGTCTTCTAATTTTAGCTTGAATAAAATTTGTTTGTATTGGGTTTCAAAATCCCAAGCGTTAAATTGATCCATTTTATCGAACGCTTTTTGATAGGCTTCTTCGTCTTCTGGATGTTCTAAGGCTTTTTCGTATTGTTCAATTACTTTCAAAATTTCGTTATCCGAAGCAAAAATACTTTCCTCAATAGTCAACTCGTCTTGCAAATTATGGTCTTGTGACAAAAACGCCATTTTGATTTCTTTTCGTAACACGACTTGCCCAGAATCGGGTTCGTCTTCGCCATTGATTATTTTCATAATACAGGTTTTTCCAGAACCGTTTTTGGCAATAAAGGCAATTTTTTGGTCTTTGTTGATACCAAAAGAAATGTTTTCAAAAAGAGTGCGTTCTCCGAAAGATTTAGAGATATTTTCGACTGATAAATAATTCACAAGTGTAATTTTTTTGCAAAAGTACTCTTTTGAAATGAAACAATGATTTTTGATTTGTTTTTCGCCACAATAATGGCTGTTTTGAAAAGTGTGTTTATTTGATTTAATCGTACCTTAAACTAAAAATATTTCCTAATTTTGCAATCAGAAAATCAAAATCACCTTTTACGTTAAGATTATGGCAAGATTTGAATTGAAACTTCCGAAAATGGGAGAAAGTGTGGCAGAGGCAACAATTACCAATTGGTTAAAACAAGTTGGTGACAAAATTGAAGCTGATGATGCTGTGCTTGAAATTGCTACAGATAAAGTAGATAGCGAAGTGCCAAGTGAAGTTTCGGGTGTTTTGGTAGAACAATTATTTGCTAAAGATGATTTGGTTCAAGTAGGGCAAACCATCGCCATTATTGAAACAGATGCGACTGCGGACTCTACTCCAGCACCTTTAGAAAAGGTGACAATTCCTGTTGCTGTTACTGAAATCGAAAAATCAGTTGAAGTCGCTCAAGCTATTGTTGCTCCAGCGGTAGATTTTAAAGGGACAGAAAAATTCCTTTCTCCATTGGTGAAAAATATTGCGAAAGAAGAAGGTGTTTCTGTAGCCGAATTAGAAAGTATTTCAGGTTCTGGAAAAGAAGGTCGTGTTACCAAAGAAGATATTTTAGCCTATGTAGCTGGAAGACAAAAATCACCAGTTACTAATCCATCCACTCCAACGCCAACCATCGTTCCAAGTACACAAGCAGTACCTGTATCGGTTAATGGTGAAGATGAAATTGTAGAGATGGACAGAATGCGTAAGTTGATTTCAGGGTATATGACAGCTTCGTTGCAAACATCAGCACACGTGCAATCTTTTGTTGAAGTAGATGTGACTCATATTGTAAAATGGAGAGATAAAGTAAAATCGACTTTCGAAAAGAGAGAAGGGGAGAAATTGACTTTTACCCCAATCTTTATGCAAGCAGTGGCAAAAGCCTTGAAAGATTTTCCAGGAATGAATATTTCGGTAGATGGTAATTACATCATTAAAAAGAAAAATATCAATTTAGGAATGGCTACAGCTTTGCCTAATGGGAATTTGATTGTGCCTGTTATTAAAAATGCGGATCAATTGAATTTGGTAGGTATGGCAAAAGCGGTAAACGATTTAGGGAATCGCGCTAAAAATGGAAAATTAAAACCAGACGATACACAAGGCGGTACGTACACGGTAACCAATATAGGTTCTTTTGGTAGTGTTTTTGGTACACCAATTATCAATCAACCTGAAGTAGGAATTCTAGCTTTAGGAGCTATTCGTAAAGTACCTGCGGTAATTGAAACTCCTGAGGGGGATTTTATTGGTATTCGCCAAAAAATGTTTTTGACTCATAGTTATGATCACCGTGTGGTGGATGGGGCTTTAGGCGGAATGTTTGTAAAACGCGTTGCTGATTATTTAGAGGCTTTTGATGTAGATACAGATATTTAATTAGTACAACATACTATAAAACAACCCTTTCAGAGCAGGACTTTGAAAGGGTTTTCTTTTTTAAAATACATTCGCCACAAATTGATATATTTGTAATCTTATAAAATTATTAGATGGAACTTAAACTCAATAGACCAATTTGCTTTTTCGATTTAGAAACCACCGGAATTGACATTGGAAAAGATCGAATTGTAGAAATTTCAATTTTCAAAGTCTTTCCGAATGGGAACAAAGAAAGCAAAACCTGGTTAGTGAATCCTACAATTCCAATTCCACCACAATCTACAGCGGTTCATGGTATTGATGATGCAAAAGTAGCTAACGAGCCTACCTTTGCGCAATTGGCTAGCCAAATTCAAAATATGATTAAAGACAGTGATTTGGCAGGGTACAATTCAGATCGTTTTGATATTCCGTTGTTGGCTGAAGAGATGTTACGTGTTGGTGTTGATTTTGATATGAAAAATAGGGTGTCGGTTGATGTGCAAACAGTTTTTCATAAAATGGAAGAACGTACATTGAGTGCAGCACTTAAATTTTATTGTGGCAAAATTCTTGAAAATGCTCATTCTGCTGAAGCAGATACTATGGCAACTTATGAAATTTTAAAAGCACAATTGGATCGTTATCCTGAATTGGAAAATGATATGAAAACGCTTTCTGAATTTACTACTCGAAAAAAGATTGCTGATTTTGCAGGAATGATTGCTTTTGATGCTGATGGTGAAGAAATTTTTACTTTTGGAAAACACAAAGGAGCGAAAGTAGAAAAGGTATTGGAAACTGAACCAGGTTATTTCAGTTGGATTCAAAATGCTGATTTTCCTTTGTATACCAAAAAAGTGTTGACTGCTATTAAGCTTAGAAAATTAAATACTAAATAATTTTTGATTATCAAGAAAAACTTTTTTTAATTTAAAAAATAAAAAAAAATAAAAAAAAATGAAAAAATATATTAAAATATCATTGCTTGTAATTTTATTCAGCTTTAAAAATTACGGTCAGTTATCTGATACTTTTGAAAAAAGCAACATTGAATTAGTGAATGGAAAAAAAGAACAAGGTCTAATAAAATTAGGTGATAAAGAAGAGATGGCTAATAATATAATTTTTTTAAAAAATGGAAATCAATCTGCTATTTTTTATAGTCCCTCAGAAGTGAATAGGGTGGTTTTAAATAATGGAGAAATTTATGTAACATTAAAAATTAAAATTAATAGGAATAAGAAAGAAATTGATGTTTTTGCGAAACAGTTGATAGAAGGAAAAGCATCTTTGTATAAATCGACATACAATTCAAGTGATTTTTTTATTATAATCAATAAAGGAATAAGTTATGTGCTTCAAAATGATAAAATAGATAATAATGAATTTGTTTCGTTTAATTATGAGGGATATTTTAAACTAGCTTTAGAGGATATTTATCCCTCTGAAAAAAAAATAACATTTAGCGAGTCGAATTTTATTAAGTTGGTTTCAGAATATAATAAATTAAATGGAGGAATAAGTAAAATAATAGAATATAAGAATAAACCAATTCATTACTTTATCGGTTTTGTTGGATTAGGGATCCCAAATAAATTTGGAGCAAAAGAATTCTTTATTCAATCAACATATAGGACATATTTTCCAAGGTTCAGTAAAAATACAGCTTTAAATATTGGATTAAATTATTATAATTATCAATATTCGGAAGAATATGTCAATTTTTGGAATAGTGGAATATCTAAATTTAATTATAAAACTAATTTAATTTCAGCTCCAATTCAAATACAAAAAAATATATTAAATAAAAAGATTCGTCCTTTTATTTCCTTAGGTCTTAATTTGAGTTATATTAAGAATGAAGATCAATTTGGGAATTCACAAATAGACAAGGGGTTTCAAAATAGTTTTGGAATAGGATTGGCTTATGGGTTAGGAGTTGAATATGATGTTTATAAGAATATAATGTTGAAAGGAGAATTTAAAAATGAAATTTTTAGTCATCTTTTATTAGTAGGAATAGGGTATAATTTTTCAAAATAATATTTGCAAAATCAGATGAAAATAATTTGCATCGGTAGAAATTATACCAATCATATAGACGAATTACAGAATGAACGCCCTACTGAGCCAGTTGTTTTTATGAAACCGGATTCGGCGGTGCTGTTGAAACAACATCCTTTTGTGCTTCCAGAGTTTTCCAATGAGGTACATCACGAAATTGAATTGATAGTGAAAATTAACAAAGTAGGGAAGTATATAGAACCTAAATTTGCTCATAAATACTATGACGAAATTAGTGTTGGAATTGATTTTACAGCCCGTGATTTGCAAGATCAATTGAAAGCAAAAGGGTTGCCTTGGGAAAAAGCAAAAGCTTTTGATGGTTCGGCAGTAATCGGAGAATTTGTTTCTAAAGAACAATTCTCGTCGTTAGAAGATGTGAATTTTGAATTGCTTAAAAACGGTGAAATTGCTCAAAAAGGAAATTCTAGTTTGATGCTTTGGAAAATTGACGAATTGGTAGCATATGTTTCTCAGTTTTTCACTTTGAAAATAGGAGATATTATTTTCACAGGTACGCCAGAAGGAGTAGCGGCAGTACAACCCAACGATGTTTTGGAAGGGTATTTAGAAGGACAACAATTATTTAGAATACAAGTAAAATAATGGCACTACACTACAACCTTTCGAAAGTGTACGCGCTTTCAGATAACGATACCGAATTTGTAAATCAAATACTGATTTTGTTTGTCAATGAAGTCCCTAAAGATTTGGCGGAAATCAAAGCTGGAATCAAGGCGGAAATGCATAAAGAAGTGTATGCTTATGCCCATAAAATAAAACCTACATTGGATTTAATGGGAATGCACGTAGCTTTTGAAGAGTTAGTGCTGATTGAAGCCTGGGCAAAAGCCGAAGGAAAAACAAAGAGCATTAAAGAGACCTACAAAAGCGTAAAATCACAAGTTAAGGAAGCTATTAAGGAGATTAAGAAAGACTTTAATTTGTAAATCAATTCAAGAATGAAAGCAGCTATAGTTACTATTGGAGATGAGATTTTAATTGGTCAAATCGTTGATACGAATTCGGGTTTTATAGCCAAGTCGTTGGATAAAATTGGAATTGAGACTCACGAAATGCTTTCTATTTCAGATGATAAACAACATATTCTAGATACGTTTGCTTCGCTCCAAAACAAAGTAGAAGTGGTGGTTACCACAGGAGGTTTAGGACCAACAAAAGATGATATTACCAAACATACCCTTTGCGAATATTTCGGAGATACTTTGGTTCGAAATAGTGAAGTTGAAAATCATGTAATTGATTTGATAGAACGTGCTTTGGGTAGAGTAGCTTCTCAAATTAATAAGGACCAAGCATTAGTTCCTTCTCAATGTACAGTGTTACACAATCAAGTTGGTACAGCTCCAGGAATGTGGATTAAGAAAGAGAATACAGTTTTTATTTCCTTACCGGGTGTGCCTTATGAAATGAAATATTTGATAGAAAATCAAGTCATTCCTAAATTGGTTCACGAATACCAACGCCCTTATATTTTACACAAAACTATTTTGACCTATGGTCAAGGAGAAAGTCATGTGGCAGAACGAATTGAAGATTGGGAAAATCAATTACCTGAATGCATTAAGTTGGCTTATTTGCCAAGTCCAGGGCGAGTGCGTTTGCGCTTGACGGCTAGAGGTGAGAACAAACACCAATTAGAAGAGGCGATTGCAGCGAATGTTAAATCGCTGAATGCAATCATTCATGATATTATAGTAGGGTTTGAAGAAGACGATACTATAGAAGTGGTCCTTGGACGAATTTTAAAAGAAAAAAAACAGACTATTGCTACGGCAGAAAGTTGCACTGGAGGTAAAATAGCACAACTAGTTGCTTCTGTTCCTGGTGCTTCGACGTATTTTAAAGGAAGTGTAGTGGCGTATGCTACCGAGGTGAAGACAAAAGTGTTAGGAATTTCAGATGCATTTATAACAGAGCATTCTGTAGTTAGTAAAGAAGTGGCTTCAGCAATGGCTTTGAGTGTGCAGAAAATGATGCAAACGGATTATGCTATCGCAACGACAGGAAATGCAGGTCCGACAAAAGGAGATGCAGATGCCGAAGTGGGAACCGTTTGTATTGCTTTGGCAACACCTAATGGTGTAATTGTTGAAGAATTTAATTTTGGTCAACCCCGTGAAAAAGTGATAGATAGAGCAGTGATTAAGAGTTTGGAAATGCTGCAAAAAGAAATTTTAAAAAATGTGCCTTAATTTTTTTGTTTGATCCGTTTATTTTTCTTTTCTTTGCACCCTGATTTTGAATAACGATAAAAGATAAAGAATAATGTCAAGAGTTTGTGACCTTACAGGTAAAAGAGCGATGGTAGGAAATAACGTTTCTCACGCTATGAACAAAACTAAGAGAAAATTTTCTGTGAACTTAGTTAAAAAGCGTTTTTATCTTCCAGAAGAAGATAGATGGATTACTCTTAGAGTAGCTGCATCTACAGTAAAAACAATTAATAAAAATGGAATCGCTGCTGTTTTGAAAAAAGCACAAGCTCAAGGATTTATTAAATAATCGTTTCCTAAATAAATATACAGCAAGATGGCAAAGAAAGGTAACAGAATCCAAGTGATTTTAGAATGTACTGAGCACAAAACAACAGGTGTTGCAGGTACTTCAAGATATATTACAACTAAGAACAAAAAAAATACTCCAGATAGATTAGAGATTAAAAAATTTAATCCAATCTTGAAAAGAGTAACAGTTCACAAAGAAATTAAATAATAATTAGAGATTAGATACAATCTGTAGATAGTATTAATTTCAAATAACATTTGAATCATGGCAAAGAAAACCGTAGCATCGTTACAAACCGCTTCTAAGAGATTATCAAAAGCCATCAAAATGGTGAAGTCTCCAAAAACTGGTGCATATACATTCGTTGAATCTATTATGGCTCCTGAAGCAGTTGATGAATTCTTGAAAAAGAAATAATTTACTTTAACAGTATATAGAAAAGCTACTTTCAGTCGGAAGTAGCTTTTTTATTTTCTATATTTACCATTAGAAAATGCGTTCCATTTTCTGATCCTAAATCATTCATATATAATACTATTACAACATGAGTTTTTTCAAAAGAATCTTTTCTTCAGAGAAAAAGGACGAAAGTCTTAACGAACAGGAGAAGCAATCCTTAGACAAAGGTCTTGAAAAGTCAAAAACTACTTTTTTTTCCAAGTTATCCAAAGCGGTAGCAGGTAAATCTAAAGTAGATGATGAAGTTTTAGATAATTTAGAAGATATTCTTATTTCTTCTGATGTAGGTGTAAATACAACGCTAAAAGTAATAGAACGTATCGAAGCTCGTGTAGCTGCCGATAAGTATTTAGGCGTGGGCGAATTGAATCAAATTCTTCGTCAAGAAATAGCAAGTTTACTTTCTGAAACGAATTCAGGTGAGGCTACAGAATTTGTTACTCCAATACAGACTAAACCGTATGTTTTAATGGTAGTGGGTGTGAATGGAGTAGGAAAAACGACTACTATTGGAAAATTAGCTTACCAATTCAAAAAAGCAGGTCATAAGGTAGTGTTAGGTGCAGCAGATACATTTCGTGCCGCAGCCATTGACCAATTACAAATTTGGGCTGATCGTGTAGGTGTGCCCATTGTAAGACAAAATATGGGAAGTGATCCTGCTTCGGTAGCTTTCGATACTTTACAATCAGCCGTAGCACAAGATGCCGATATCGTGATTATTGATACGGCAGGACGTTTGCATAACAAAGTGAATTTGATGAACGAATTGACCAAAGTAAAACGTGTGATGCAAAAAGTAGTAGGAGATGCTCCACACGATGTTTTATTAGTTTTGGATGGTTCAACAGGACAGAATGCTTTTGAACAAGCCAAACAATTCACAGCAGCTACTGAGGTGACTTCGCTAGCAGTAACCAAATTAGACGGAACAGCCAAAGGTGGTGTCGTTATTGGAATCTCAGACCAATTTCAAATTCCAGTAAAATATATTGGAGTAGGAGAAGGAATTGAAGATTTACAAGTGTTCAATAAATTCGAGTTTGTAGATAGTTTCTTTAAATAATATACGATGAGTTCTTTTGGAAAATTAAGCCCAATGGCTTTTTATTTTATAAGTGTGATTTCTTTTGTTTTGGCGAATGTGATTCGGGAACAAAGTGTACCCCTCTATTATTTATCTCTAGTAGTAGGCTTGGTGTTTTTCTTCTTGGGTTTGTATAAAAGAGTCAATACTAAAAAATAGTGGTATGAAGAATTTGGTTAAAGTAATATTGTTTTCATTCCTTTTAGTAAGCTGTAAACAGCAAATACAAACTGCTGATATCCATAAAATTAACGGCTATTGGGAAATCGAAAAAGTAGTTTTTGATCAAGGCGAGGACAAAGAATATGGTGCCAATCAAAATTATGATTATTTCCAAATAGATACAAATAATCAAGGAATCCGAAAAAAAGTAGCTCCTCAGTTGGACGGTACTTTTTTAGTAGATGATACGTATGAAAAGGTGCGTGTTCGTTTTCAAGATGACAAAGCCTATTTGGATTATGCAACGCCTTATATGAAATACACTGAAGAGATTGTTGCTTTGACAGCGGATGAATTAGTGGTGTTGAATGCGCAAAAAAAAGAATACCATTACAAAAAAGCAACGGCTATAAATATTTTGGGTGATGGCAAAAAGATTAAGTAATCAAAGTACCGTTGGTGATGTTTTAAAGCAAATTATTCAAGTGAATAAATTGCAACCCGGAATAGATCAGATTGATGTCAAAGAGGCGTGGCAAAACCTAATGGGAAATGGTGTTAATAGTTATACCAAAAATGTTGCCTTGCGAGGAAATACTTTATATGTTGAGTTAAGTTCTTCTGTTCTACGAGAAGAATTAAGTCATGGCAAATCTAAAATTATTGCGATGATTAATGAGGAATTGCAACGAGAGGTGATTAAGGATGTAGTTTTACGATAGACTATTTAGATAGTTAGACTTTTGTAGAAAATTAGATAATAAAAGAAAACCCATTTCAATCGAAATGGGTTTCTCTTTTTATAAAATCTAAGAAGTCTAATTTTCTATAAATCTAATTATCTAATTTAAAATTGTTCTCTTCCAGCAAAGTGGAAAGCGCCTTCAATAGCCGCATTCTCATCACTATCTGAACCGTGAACCGCATTTTCTCCCATAGAAGTAGCATACAATTTACGAATGGTTCCTTCGGCAGCTTCAGCAGGGTTAGTAGCTCCAATTAAGGTTCTGAAATCACTTACTGCATTTTCTTTTTCTAAGATGGCAGCAACAATTGGTCCGCTTGACATGAACTCTACCAATTCTCCGTAAAAAGGACGTTCGCTATGTACTGCATAAAATGCTTGTGCATCAGCTAGAGTTAATTGCGTTAGCTTTAAAGAAACAATTTTAAATCCGGCATTGGTAATCATTGCTAATATGTTTCCAATATGTCCATTTTTAACCGCATCGGGTTTAATCATGGTGAAAGTTCTGTTTGTTGCCATTTTTTGTGAAAATATTATTTTGGAATTCAAAAATACTGATTTTTTGTTATTTATATAACAGAATTAACGAAAAAATAAATTTTTATAAATAGTTTGAATTATAGAATCAGTACTTCAAAACGTTGTTCTAAAGGTTTGAGTTTCTTTATCAAAGCTGGAATTAAAGTCTCTCCATTGTCCAAATAGAATTCAGAGAAATTAGTCTGCCGCTCTTGTAAACTTTGGTTAGGAAATAATTCGTTTTGCAATTGTGTAATTCGCTCAATAACGTCTGACAATTTTCTTTTTTGTGCTTTGAGTAATCGTTTTTCTAAGTGTTCAATTCCTTTGATTTGTTTGGTTTCTTGTGCTTTAAGTGCTCCAATGAAAGAATCGTCAGTTTGTTTTGCAATGCTATACAACGCTTCAAATTGTTTTTTTAGCTGTTCTTTTACATTCGATAAATCCAAGCCGATTTCAGAAAGTACTTTTGTTTTTTGGTTGACCAAATCATTTTGCTTACTGAACAAATCAGCCCAAGAAAGGTGTAAAGCATCTGCTTTTTTGATTTGCTTTTCAGTCGCCAATACAACAGAGTTACGAACCAACAACATAGGAAAACTAACTTTTACAGCATTGAAAAAAGACTGTAATTCTAACCAATAGGCAATCTCGCCACCGCCGCCAATGTAGCATAGATTCGGCAAAAGAACTTCTTGATACAACGGGCGTAGAATAACATTGGGACTGAACTTTTCTGGATTGGTTTCTACCAATCGAAATAGCGCTACTTTGGAAAAAGATAAATTAGTATGGTTGACTTTATAACTGCCATTTTCTAAAATAATTCGCTCCCGCAAGTCGTTTTCAATGTAAAATAAGTTGATTTCACGAGGGTTGACTTGAATGGAATATTCGTTTAGTTTTTCAATAGTTGCAGTTACTTCTTGGTATGACGTTTGGTTTTCTAGTTCGTCTTTGATATAAGGAATTAAAACGCGTTTCAAATCGGCAGGATCAGCGTCGATAATTACTAAGCCGTAGTCGCTAAAAAGTTCATTGGCCAGAAATCGAGTGGCTTCAGCCAAATTAGAGTGTTCTAAATACGATTTTTGAAAGAGTTCTTTGATTTTTTGTGCATTGCTACTTGAGCCTAATTCTTGTGCGAAAACTTCAAATACGGCATCCAATCCTTCAGTTGATAATCGGCCAACAGGTCCAGAACTGTCTTTGTTCCAGTGGAATTTTTTGCCTTTGAAATTGAAATAGTTGATTTCTTCAAAATCATGGTCTTCGGTAGCCATCCAATAGATGGGTACAAAATTCGACTGGGGATATTTTGTTTTTAGTTCGGAAGCCAAATTGATAGTGGAAATGATTTTGTATAAAAAATACAAGGGGCCACTAAACAAATTCAATTGATGCCCCGTAGTGATAGTAAACGTATTGGATTGTCCCAAAGCCAAAATGTTATTTTGAGTAGCCTTAGAAATTTTGATGTTTTGATATTGCTTTTGTAAAACACTAACCAATAATTTTCGATTGTCATGATTGTAGTTAGCCTCTTTTTCAGCGATTTGCCCTTCGAAGTTTTCCATTGTTGGAAACCGATTGTATAGAGAATTTAGACTGGATTTTCGATCTAAATAGTCGTTGATTAAAGAGGAAAAATAGCCTGAATTTTGATAGGATATACAGTCAGTTGGCATGTTGGGTTTTGTTTGGAGTAAAAATACTAAAAAAATATTGGAACTAAATAGTTGCGGCTTTCGAAAAATAGTAGCATTTTTATACTCGTTTGAAAATATATTAATACCCAAAAATAAATGAACACAACACCTCAACCTGAGAATTCCTTACAACACGTACTCTTCGGAAGCTTAATTGGAACTACAATTGAGTTTTTTGATTTTTATATCTATGCTAATGCAGCCGTATTAGTGTTTCCACAATTGTTTTTTCCGGGAACGGATAGTACCACTTCAGTTTTACAATCCTTGGCGACTTTCTCTATTGCTTTTTTTGCACGTCCGCTAGGGTCGGCAGTTTTTGGACATTATGGAGATAAAATTGGGCGTAAAACAACATTAGTAGTGGCTTTATTGACGATGGGAATTTCGACAGTGAGTATAGGTTTTTTACCCAGTTATGCGAGTATCGGGATTGCGGCGCCTATCTTATTAATGCTGTGTCGTTTTGGACAAGGTGTTGGTCTTGGAGGCGAGTGGGGAGGAGCAGTGTTGTTAGCAATCGAAAATGCACCACCTCACAAACGTGCTTGGTACGGGATGTTTCCGCAATTGGGTGCGCCAATTGGTTTGGTACTTTCGGGAGGAACCTTTTTACTGTTGACAAATTTCATGAGTTCTCAAGATTTTTTAGAGTATGGATGGAGAATTCCTTTTATAGCTAGTTCTTTATTGGTTTTGGTTGGGTTTTATATTCGTTTAAAAATAACAGAAACCGCTGCATTTGAAAATGCTAAGCAAGAACAAGAAGAAGTGAAACTGCCTTTTGTAACTTTATTGAAGTCCTATCGAAAAGAATTATTGTTCGGAACCTTTGCTGCTGTAACTACTTTTGTGGTTTTCTATTTAATGACCGTATTTATGTTGAATTGGAATACGAAAGAATTGCATTTTTCGAACAAAGAAGCGCTTTTGATTCAATTGTTTTCAGTATTGTTTTTTGCGGCATTTATACCTATATCTGCAGTAATTGCTGATAAAATTGGACGTAGAAGGATGTTGATTTATGCTTCTTTAGCGATTGC
>JACCDW011799659.1_pt1 | contig 17367 bp, 20 predicted proteins | sample 7449781 | NCBI WGS metagenome assembly JACCDW01 (sample SAMN15323449, study PRJNA562643) | freshwater metagenome | isolation source: river surface water | place: USA:Blue River Watershed | collected 2017-08-18
CAAGAATTCCAGTGATTGCAGCAAGACCCAATAGAAGGTACTTGGCAGAATCAGGTGCATCTTTGAAAAGATCAAGTGTTGCCAGAACTGCAATTCCAATAAGTACTAGAGCAGGTGCAACCTGTGACTGAATAATTTGAGAACGCATATCGTTCCATTGCTCGAGCAGTGACTCTTCATCCATGATGACCCCTTTTAATCTTTGTAATCCAAGTGGATTGTTATGAGGTTAAGGGGTATCGACCCTTTGCGCTACCTAAAAAGGTTAGGCAAATCGTTTATTTTTTCTTGTAGCCAGATGGGCACTTGGGGGCAACGGCGGTCACCTTTTTAACCGTCTTACCCTTGAGGCAGGTGATGGTCTTCTTCACCACGGGTGCCGCAGGTTTCTTAAAACTGATGGCTAGCTGTGGCGTTGAGTAAGTAAATCCATAGGCTCGCAAGTTGATCCAGTCATTCTTGGCATCGTAACGTGATGTGACCGTTGCAATCTTGCTTGTTCCATCCTGATAGGAGATAGCAACTTTTGCGTAATTTGCAGCGATAGCCGGATCCATACCCCACCATGCGCGAGCCCTTGAACCTTTAATCTTGAGCTCCATCCACCCCTGAATTTCTTTTCCAAACTCGTCGTAGTGGACATTTCCAACCTTGACGATGATCTGCTGGCTCTCTCGATCATACCTGAAGTCGCTCAGGCACCACCAACCATTTGTACCTAAAATGACATCGTTGGGATCAGTTGCTTCAGTCTTGTTGCCTGGTTCGTAATAGATCATATTGATCGCCATATTTCTCTGCGAAGAAAATGCTCTCAACTCGTTTGGCTCACACACTGGGTCACCAGCGCGAGCAGATGGACTCTTATCAGGCAGGCCTCTGACGGTGATCAGATCACCTACGATCTTTAGTTGCGGATCACTAACATTTGAAAGGACCCATTTAATCTTCTTTGAAAAATTAAGACTCTTGATCTCTAACTCAAAGTAGTAGCCTTCGGGAAGTGAATCCTTTGGCATGTTAAATGCATTCATATAGACCTGCAACGTACCCTGCATAATATGAACATCAGACAGAATTTCTGAATTTCCATCTTTTGTTTTTATGCCAGCCGGCAAGGTCCACAGAACAGGAGGGGATATCTCTGAAAAGTAAGCTGAATTCTCCGTGGGATTTCCTTGCAAATCATTGATGATTGACCATTTCTGAACCAGCTTCTTCGGATCGAAATCATCGGCTACTTTGAAAGTTAATTCTCCAGCAGGTGTTCCATCGAGATTAAAGATACGGATCGCTTGCACGCAGTCATTGGTGATATTCCAAGCGGTATTACATGGCAGCCACTGACCGTAGCGCACACCCTTCAAATCTGTTTGAGCCCACCACTTTGGTTCTGGAGGTAAGGGGAAATTCTCATCGGCGTTGGCAGGGGCAATCGGCATTACGAGGAGAGCAGCCAGCATTACCCGAAGGGCAATATTCGAAGATTTCACAGTAACTCCACCGTCTGGTCAAATGCCATTTTATGCAGGTGGAGTATCTAATTTCTAGAGCCTGCGCCCACGATCAAGTGGCAGCGGCCAATCAATACGCACACCTAGCTTCTCTGCCGCCTCTAGCGCCCAACGTGGATTACGAAGCATCGCACGTCCCAAGAAGACGGCATCGGCTTCGCCGCCTGCAACAATCTGTTCTGCCTGCTCTGCCTCAGTGATGAGACCGACTGCGCCAGTTGCAATCCCTGCCTCACTTTTAATCGCTGCTGCAAAGGGAACTTGGAATCCTGGCTTGGCATCAATCTTGGCATTATGTACTGCGCCACCGCTTGAGACATCGATCAGATCAACGCCTCGATCCTTTAACTTGGCTGAGAGTTCAATAGAGTCACTCAGGTTCCATCCACCTTCTACCCAATCGGTTGCAGAGATTCGGACAAAGAGCGGAACAGATTCACCGATTGCCTTGCGAACAGCCGTTGCCACCTCAAGTAAGAAGCGCGTGCGATTTTCAAAGCTGCCACCATATTCATCGCTACGCTGATTCATCAGAGGCGAATAGAATTGATGGATCAGATAACCGTGTGCAGCATGGATCTCAATGACATCGATTCCGACAGCAACGGCACGCTTTGCAGCCGCTGCAAAGTCCTGAACAAGTTCTGCAATCTCTTCCTTAATTACTTCACGCGGAACCAAATATCCTTCAAATGCTGTTGCAGATGATGAGATCGCCTGCCAGCCACCATCTTCCTTCGCTGCTAAGCGATGGTCATCCCATGGACGCATCGTCGATGCTTTACGTCCTGCATGTGCCAATTGAATTCCAACTTTGACGCCATATGAATGTGCAAAATCAACGATCGGTTTAAATGCTTGGGCGTGAGCATCATCATTAATTGAAGGACAGCCGATTGAGATTCGACCATCTGGGCGAACCGCGGTAGCTTCCAGCATGATCAGACCAGGAGCACCCGTTGACCACGCACCAATATGGACCTGATGCCAGGTGCCGACGAAGCCATCTTCTGCCATGTACTGACACATCGGAGATACCCAGACGCGATTGGTAAATGTTGTGCCGCGAATCTCTATCGGGGAGAATATTGCGCTCATATGCTGGGGACTCTTATCTCTATAAAGGACAATAACAATAGTTCAAGGCTAAACTCTATCCATGCTCGGCAGAACTAGCAGACTCACAAAGATCGCAGGCGTACTCGCGCTGATCATTGCGATCTTCTCTGCCGGCGTGGCAATCGCCAATCAATGCCACCAAGAGGCTGTCCCTGTCATTGGCAGCCACTCTCATGCAGATCACAGCAGTAGCCACGTGCACGCCGAGATTGCACCGATTAATCAGAGCCTGACCACAACTTTCTGTGCCAGCGTCTTCTTTATCGTATTGATCTTGATTACCCGCCAATTCCTTAGCAGGGTAGGTAGTAGGGGTTCCATCAGAGCCCGAACTCTGCAGAATCTTCGGCAGAGAACTTACTTTCAGCGGCATTGGCTCAGTTCGCTCACCCTTCCTCAACTCGGAGTCTTAAGAATCTAGAACTCTCTCGCCCACATTCATATTGATTGCGAGAGAGGTAGGCCTATGCCTAAAAAAATGTTTACTGTTCCATTAATTCTTGTTTTAACGATACCCACTGTGCATATGACAGTTGCTTCAGCTGCACCGACTTTGGAGACTGCCCAGAATGAGGTCGATAGGTTGCGAACTCTTGCTGCCGAAAAGTTTGAGTCAGCCAATGAAGCCGCCCTACGAATCAAAACCCTCGAAAAAGAACGCGGAGTTCTATCCAGCCGCGAAGAGAAACTCGAGGGTGAGCTCAAAATAGTAGGAGCGACCCTTTCGCGGATTGCCATTAGTCAGTACACAGCTGGTGGAATTGGCCAAGGATATGACCTGCTCTTCTCCTCAGATCCGTCACGATATCTATCTGATGCCGGAACGCTAGGCATTCTCTCCCGAAACTACAGTAGCCAGATTCGACAGTATGAATTAACTAAACAGAAAGTTGTGGCGACTCAATTTGTGGTTGCCGATCGAACAGCGCAATTACGTATTGAGCGCGCTCGACTCGATGCACAAGTTGCAAAGGCAAAGGCAGATCTAGCAAAAGCCGAAAAGATTCTCAAGAATCTCAAGAAAGAAGATCGAGAACGCCTTGCCCGTCTTGAGGCAGAGCGCGAAAATAAAATTTATTCTCAATCAAAGAAGTATGCTCAAAGTTATAAAGGCGATAATTCGCGCGGATCAATCGCGCTCAAATTCGCCCTCAAACAGGTGGGCGATGTTTATGTCTGGGCCGCAGCCGGCCCTACACGCTGGGATTGCTCTGGGCTAACGATGCGTGCATTTGCGCAGGCCGGAGTATCTCTGCCCCATTCATCACGCATTCAAATCAAATACGGAAAGCCAATCTCCTTTAGCCAAGTCAAACCTGGGGATCTACTCTTCTTTGGAAAACCGATAAGCCATGTATCAATCTATTTGGGTGGAGGAAAGATGGTGCAAGCACCACGTCCAGGTAAGAGAGTCGAAGTCGTTAATTTCACCAAGAAATTTGGAGCAAAACCATTTGTTGGAGCGCGCAGAATATGAGAAAGCAGATGAAAATATCGCTACGTTCATTACTAGTAACAACACTTTCACTTTCATTGCTCTTGACCGGCCAGCCAATTCCCGCAATGGCGTCACAACATAAGCCAACACTGGCTCAGATTGAGGCAGCCAAGAAGGCTGAGGCGCAGAAGCGAAAAGTTGCTCTTGAAGCGCAGAAGAAGTTAGAGAAGGCTAAGGGTAATCTCAAAGCTTTAACGGCTATCGCCAACGCTGCTGAAGATAAATATCTCGATGCTCGCGCAGATCTGAAGAAGGCGATCATCAAGACAGAGGCGGCTGCCCAAGAGGTACGAAAGGCATCTGAAGCTGTTGCACTCACTCATCGCGAGATTGGAAAGTTAGCGATCCACGCTTACACATCAGGCGGTGGTCTTAGCGATATGGAATCTATTCTGAGCGCTTCAGGACCACAAGAGATGATGGATCGCATATCGACTCTTGAAAACCTAGGTACCCGTAATAGGACAGTCCTGACTCGATTTAAGGCAGCAGTTGTCGTCTCTGAGAATGCTAAACGTCTTGCAGTAATCGCCGAGGAAGAGCAAGAAGTTGTGACTCAGAAAGTTGCAGCAGCAAAGAAGCAAGCCGATGATGCTAAAGCTGAGCAACAGAAAGAAGTTGACAAGTTGCAAGCAGTCCAAGATAAGTTACAACGTGATCTTGCTTCGGCAAAGAATGTGCGAATCACTCTTGAACAACGGCGACAATTGGCAATTCTTGAAGAGACAAGAGCCAATGAGGCCACTAAAGTCACAGGACAATCAAAAGTTTGGAAAGCAGGAAATCCAGGCGGAGCGGCAAATACGCGTGCAACTACTGCGCAAAGACTTGGTGCCGTCGAATTTGCGAAGAAGCAAGTGTTGGCGGGCAAACCATATGTCTGGGGAGATGAAGGACCGCGCGCATTTGATTGTTCTGGGCTTGTTTACGCCGCATACAAATCTGTCGGATTAGGTTGGCCAGTGTGGGATCGCTTAAACTCAGGCCTTTACTACACCTACACTAAGCAGATTCCATTGGCACAAGTACAGCCTGGAGATCTTCTCTTTTATTCCTACAAAGGAACAATCAGCACAATTCACCACATGAGCATCTATGCAGGCGATGGGATGATGTGGGAAGCGCGATCTACAAAGAGTGGACTGCGTTATTCAAGTATCTATAGCATCGATGGCTTGATGCCATACGTTGGAAGGGTGTAACAGGGATGAAGAAGAGATATCCATTTATCGCTCTGATTCTCGTTTGGATAGCGCCGATAGAGTCACTGGCATCAGGGCAGAGCATCGGCTCAATCTCTCATATCCACCACATCAAGGCCTTTGGCAAGCAAATATTGCTTGGAACGCATGAGGGTCTCTTTGCCTACATTGATAAAGATACGGTGACCAGACTTGGCGATGAGAATTTTGACATCATGGGGTTAAGTACCTCCGGGCGAACTCTTTTTGCAAGCGGCCATCCTGGACCAGGAAGCAAGCTCCCTGAACCAGTTGGATTGCTGCAATCAACAAATGTCGGCAAGAGCTGGATTAAGGTGAGTTTGCAATCAGAGGTTGATTTTCATCTTCTAGAAAGTAGCTCTACCGATATCTACGGTATTGATTCTAGAAGCGGAAATCTACTGCACTCAAGTGATCGCGGTAAAACCTGGAGCAATAGAGGCAAGTCAGCCTTCACTGATATCGCACCACACCCAACCAAGAAAAAATCAGCGCTGTCGCTTAAAAATGGCATATTATTTCTTACCGACAGCGCCTTTGAAAAGAGTAAAACTATTCTTAGTAAGGAAAGGCTCACATCGCTAGATTGGATCAACGGCCGACTATTGGCAGCCTCGGGAAAATCACTTCTGCGCTCTAATGACTACGGTGCCACCTGGAAGGAAATCAGAGGCTTTTCAGATGAGATTGTTACGATCACTCAATCAAAGGAGCTCATCGTTGTTGTCACCCCTAACCAGATTCACATCTCTAGAGATCAGGGCAAGAGCTTCACGAGTAAATAACGACATTCAACCGTCTTTAGCGAAGGGTTATCTATAGACTCGCGACCATGTCTGGTTCGATTGCACTGGTAGGTTCTGGTGAATACCTACCTGCAATGGTGGAACTCGAAAAGACCTTGATCGATGATGCCATCGCCTGCGGCAAGAAACCAACCTTTGTACAGATACCAACTGCTGCAGGGCAAGAAAGTGATGACCGCCTTGATTACTGGCGCGCACTTGGAAAAGCTCAAGCAGAACGCTTAGGCGTTGAACAAATCTTTCTCCCGATCTACGATCGCGATACCGCACTTGATCAGCAATATGCCGACCTCATCAACGACAGTGCGCTGATCTACATATCTGGGGGAGATCCGCACTATTTGGCGCAGACACTTCGCGATACTCCTGTCTGGGATGCTGTTGTTAGCAACTGGAAATCTGGAACATCTCTTGCCGGTTGTAGCGCAGGTGCCATGGTCTTAAGTCTTACTATTCCAAACTTTCGCATCCTTAAACACGGTCCCAGTGATGGCCTTGCACTCTTTCCTGAAATTCGCGTGATCCCTCACTACAACAAGTTCTTTAAGTGGATCCCAGATAGCGCTGCCAAAGTTTTACTCCATCCACATAATGATGAAATCCTCTTAGGAATCGATGAGTTAACCGCCCTTGTAAAGCGAGGCGATCAAAAGATGTGGAAGGTCCACGGCGTTGCGAAGGTCCACGTTCTCTCTGGCCTTCCCACCCAATCACTTACTCACGGACAAGAGTTAGATCTTCCCATTAAATAGCAACCAATCCTTACTTTTGTGGATCTGCTTTTTGAAAAGAAAAGGCCCGCAGCAATTGCCGCGGGCCTTAACGTGTAGCTCAATTACTTCGTGATCGAATCTGACGTATTCACCGATAACTGTAATCGTCATTCCTAAAGACTTCAAAGTTGTACACAGATTGAACGGACACGATTTTTCGGAAGGAGTCCGAGCCTTAAGTTGCACCCGCGTGTGGCTGTAGCTCAACGGATAGAGCGCGAATTTGACGTATTCGAAGGTTGCGAGTTCGAATCCCTCCAGTCACACGCACCGCTAGAGGCCTCGGGACTTCGTCACCCGGGGCCTCTTTCGTTCAACAGAGATCGTTATCCCGGTTTATCTACCAAATCTGTAATACTGGCTTTCGCGGAATCTAGTGAAAGGTGGCACGTGATGGAGATGCTCCGTAAAGCAGCACAGATCCTTCTTGGTGGCGCACTTATCTATGCCGGCATTTCACACCTGACAACCAATCGCACCGAGTTCCAAGCACAAGTTCCCACGTGGTTACCCCTAAATGCTGACTTTGTCGTACTGGCATCAGGCGTTGTTGAGATCATCCTCGGCATCGCACTTGCATCTCTGCAATATCGTCGCCACGTCGGTTGGGCTACCGCCGCATTCTTTGTTGCAATCTTTCCCGGCAACATCTCGCAATACATCAACGGCATCCATGCCTTCGGATTAGATACCGATCAAGCGCGCCTTACACGCCTCTTCTTTCAACCGCTCTTAGTTCTCTGGGCGCTCTGGGCCACAGGTATCTGGCCAAAGCGTAAGTCAGTGAATTAAGCGCCCTTTTGGAAATATCCTTCGACAACTCCGCGAACAAACTCTGCACGATTTTCAGCAGAGAGATTAACAATTCCCGCCTTGACCGCAGCAACAGGGAAGTAGAGATTGGCAAGCTCAGTAATTCGCTCTTCGGTGATCTGTCCATCCTTAATGCTCTGGATTAACTGTGTAGCCCCCGGAAGAAGTGAGATATTCATCTGATCTAAATAATCAGTATTCTCAAGAATCTTCTTGCCCTCTTCGAACCCCGCACCATAAGCATCACCTGCAGGAAGCAGATCTGTTACCCCAGATGTAAGGCTTGATACCTGTGATTTGATATCTGAAAAGATTGAACTGGCAGAACTTCCAAGGAAGAAGAGCGCCACGACTACGGCGATAGCCACACCAATAAGTTTCATAGCGCAGAGATTACTTGAGCCCACCGACACTTTCTCCCTCAAAAGCACCAACAGGTGCAGATTGAACAATTTGTTTACAGATATCGCCTTTGAAGTAGCGCTAGTTGCGCGCCAATAGATATCCTCTCGAAATGAGACGTCAGGTAATCACATGGTCGGTAATTCTGATCGCCGCCTTTATCCTCGGCCTCTTCATCGACTTCTCCACAGCTAACGCATCTACAAAGCCAACGTTGACAATCACATCAGTTGAAACTCCTAAGTCTCATGTGCGCACTTCCTCCGGCGAACGTGGCGCGGCAATCGCTCAGTTAGCAGATGGCCGCTCACTTCTTGGCGGAGGCAAAGATGGCTTCTCGCTCTTTCTCTTTGATCTAGCTACCCAAAGTGAAACCTTTCTAGGTCGCGTCGACTCGGTGCGCAAACGCCTTGATGATTCACGCTTTGCAATCACCGATATCACGGTCTTGTCAGAGACAACCAACGGCGCTTCAATCCTTGCCTCATACCCAACCTATGATCGAGGCCGCCAATGCGTTTCAGTAACACTTGCCGCATATCAACTTAACTTTGCAACACCTTCGCTACAACGAAGCAAGACATGGTTTACCAGCAAGCCATGTGTTCCAGTAAGCGCCGTCCAACATGCTGCTGGACGCCTCGAAGTTATCGATAAGACATCTGCCTACCTGACCATCGGCGACCTTGGCTTTACCAAGATCAATCAACCAAAGGTCCGCGGTGATCTCGGCTCTATCTTTAAAGTAAGCAATAAGTCGGTAGAGAAAATCTCGCAAGGACACCGTAACCAACAAGGCATCGTTCTTCGCGCAGGCGATCTCTACATCTCAGAGCACGGCCCACGCGGGGGAGATGAACTCAATCTGATTACAAAAGGCCAAGATTATGGATGGCCTGCAGTTACCCTCGGCGAACCATATTCATCAGGTGATTATGTAAAACCTAAAGTCACCGGCAGCCACGAAGGCTTTACTAAGCCACTTACCAACTGGGTTCCTTCCGTTGCTCCAACTGAGTTAATCGCACTTCCAGAAGGCCCAATGTGGGGAATCTGGCAATCACAACTTGTTATGGGAACTCTGCGCGAAGAGTCGTTGATCTTTATCCAATTACGCAATCGCACCACAGTCGGTGCCATTGAGAAAGTCAACGTCGGTGAGCGCATCCGCGATCTGGACCTTGCCCCGGATGGAAAGATTCTCGCCACAACCGATAGCGGCCAACTCTTGATGATCGCACCAGGCAAGTAGACTCGCAGCAACGCTCAACGGGGGATCAGATGGTAAATGCAATATCGGCCTGCTTAAACAAGTACGCAGTCTTCACAGGACGTGCCACCCGAAGTGAATACTGGTACTTCGTCCTCTTCCTGATCATCGTGGCCATTCTCTCTAACTTCATCTCGATACTTATGGGAAGCGATTTGGCTGGCTTGATCATCCAAGTTATCTTCTGGATTCCAAGTCTTTCTGTCTCAATCCGCCGCATGCATGATGTCGATAAATCAGGCTGGTTTATCTTGGTGCCGATCTACAGCTTCATTCTGACTATTCGTGAGAGCACTGTCGGTCCCAATAGATTCGGTCCGCAGGAGTACTAAGCCCGCGATACCGTAAATCCATGGCGCAGAGATTGATAACCGTGATCTATGACGGTCAATGCCGCCTCTGCCAAGCAAGTATCAATTGGCTGCAGCTCAAATGTGAAATCACCACCCACTCGTTCTATGAGATTAATCCAGCGGATTTTCAATTAACCCTTGAAGAATGCCAACGCCAAGTAATTGCCATTAAAGGTGATCAGATCTATAAAGGCGCAGATGCTGTAGCCGTACTTCTCAAGCACCGCGGAAACACAGTCATGGCAGCTTTACTCAAAGCCTCTGGACCATTGGGCCGTTCTGGATATCGCTGGGTTGCAAACCACCGCAACTCAGCACCGGTGCGGCTACTTACCCGCTTACTCGGCCGGCTTAGCTGACTTCTTCTTTGACTCTTTCTTAGTCGCAAAGGCGAAGATCGCAAGACCTGCCACAAGGGCGCCGGCTCCAACACCGTAAGAGATCACATCATCTGAACGATCACTATCTACAAAGATACCGACAAAGACCACGGCGATAATTGCAACAACGACGCCAATCAGCTTTGACTTTAGGTCATCAAGGTCATCCACACGCAGCCATAGCGGCACCGGCAGTTCGTCATCGATAAAGAGTTCATAGAGACCATAACCGATAACAAGCAACACGGTACCGAGCAAAATCGCATCAACTGCCGTCAGTACGTGGACAATCGATTCTTTAAGGGTTGACTCATTGGACACCGAATCAATGATTACCAAGATCATTTCGTAAGAGCCCTGTGCCATCAATAAAAGCGCTCCAAGGAGTGAAGCAAGCGATGGAATAACTACGGCATAGCGAGTAACACCAAAGAGCTGCTTCATCATGTCGCAAATTCTATCGGCCCTCATTGATCTAATCCATCGAAATCGCTCGACTTTTCACGCCTTTCGCCCATAGAAAAGAAAGAACGGTAGCCTTCCCCAAGGCGCTCAACGCATGAGAGAACAGGTCACGACTTTACAATGGCGACATATTTCACTGGCGGAACAATCTGGTGCAGCCTGGGTACCACCGCTCAATCAGTACGCGTTGCTGGTGGCAAAGTTGTTGAAATCAATGGCGCACCGCAAGCCAACGACAACATCATTGAATTAGGCAACCAATTCTTAGCACCAGCATTTATGGATGGTCATGCTCACCCACTCTTTGCAGGTCGCCAATCACAAGGCCCACTTGTTAATGGCCTGGATACAGTCGATGCAATCCTTGCCGAAGTAAAACGCTTTGCCGATGCCAACCCTGATCAACCATGGATTATCGGCGGTGCATATGAGGCTGTCATCATCGAACGCGGAGATTTCCTTGCAACATGGCTCGATCAGGTCGTACCCGATCGCCCCGTTGTATTGCGCGCAGTCGATCACCACACCATCTGGGTAAATACCAAAGCTCTTGAGATCGCACGAATTACAGCAAACACTGCCGACCCAGAAGGTGGATCAATTGCGCGCAATCCTGATGGCTCGCCACGTGGAACGCTGCGCGAACCAAGTGCGATGGAGATGGTCACACGCCATAGCCCACCTGCAACGATTGAAAGCGATGTAAAGGCACTTGCCTGGGCATCAGATCGCTATATTGAAAATGGCGTCACCGCTGCAACCGATGCGTGGATCGAACCCGGAATGGCAGAGGCTTACATCGCAGCAGATGCAGCTGGCGCACTTGCAATAGATATGAACATCTTCTTCCTTGCCCAACCAGAGACCTGGCGCGATCTCAAAGATGATTTCCTCAAACACCGAAAGCAGATCGATAACCTCGGCCCCGATTCACATTTAACTGCGCGCACTATCAAAATCATTTTAGATGGCGCACTCTCTGCCGGAACTGCAGCTCTGCTATCGCCATACCTTGATGACCCAACATCTCACGGTCTCTACACATGGAACGATGACGAACTTATGGATGCCGCCACATACTTCGACGCAGAAGGCTTTCAACTACATATCCACGCAATCGGTGATGGTGCAATCCGCCAAGGCTTAGATGTGATCGAAAAGATCAGCCGAATCAATCCACCACGCGATCGCCGCCCCGTCATCGCCCACGCACAGCTGATCGACCCAGCAGACCTTCCACGCTTTGCACAACTTGGCGTTATCGCAAATTACCAACCGCTATGGACCTACCTCGATCCAATGAACAAGATCCTTATTGCACCGCGCATCGGTGAAGATCGCAATAACCGCCAATACCAATTGAAATCAATGATCGCCTCCGGTGCCCGCATCGCCTACGGCAGCGATTGGCCAGTTACCTCACAGATTCCACTTGAAGCACTTGCTGTTCCCACCCATCGCCAATCACCAGATCGCCAACCACCCCTTGGCTGGAGCCCACACGAATCCATCACCGTTGAAGAGAGTCTGAGTTTCTACACACAAGGTGTTGCCTATCAAAATTACAAGGAAGATCGCTACGGCCAGATCAAAGTCGGTGCAGAGGCAGATCTGATGATTCTTAGCCAGAACCCACTGACATGCGATCCACATGATGTCTCACAGATCTCAGTCGTTACCGTATTTAAAAGAGGCGAAGTAATCAAAACCCATTAGGCTTTGTCCAACACCACGATTAATTATTTAAAAGGAGATGCTCATGGGCGCTTGCTCTTGCGGATACACAACAGATCCAGAGAAGAACTGCAACGGAACACATAACGTTGTTAAGGCTGTAAAGGCTGACATGATTGCAAAGCTAGAAGCTGAAGGCTTCGCCGATGCCGCAGAGGCTCTAAAAACTAAGTAAAGATTTGCACGACTACTGTCTTTTTGTGATCACACATTCGACTTTGAGTGTGTGATCACTGTTTTAACTTCTATCTGATTCAACCAGTTTCCAGGAAACCATCAATCGCTGAGTCAATTGTGGCAATCTGCTCCCTGCACTGAACCATAGGAACACGAATGCCAGAACAGCGCTGAAGCTCAAGTGCATCAGCGGCATAAGTAAACGTCCCAAGAATTGTTCAGAAAGAACACTTTGAGTATTACTGACGCCTACTCTCGGAAATGCCAAATCCCAATTAGCTAAGGTATGAAAGAGAACTGCAACCCAGATGCTCTTGGTTGCGATCATTAGCGCACAAGCAAGTAGACCAAACCCAAAGGCTGTAACCACATGGGAATAAGCCCTCCACGAATCCCACCCATCTCCGATATAGCGATTGAGATGCATCAATCCAAATATTAAAGACGAAACAACTACTGCCAAATATCTTCCATACTTTTCCAGATAGCCATAATGAAACCCACGAGAAAAGATCTCTTCCCCTAACCCAATAGAGAAAAGAAAGAAGATCGCAAGCAAACCCATCGTCAGGGATTTACTTTCTCGATCAACTGAAAAGATTGGGGGCACGGTAACTACCGCTACAACGGCAAAGGCGGCAAGAGTCAACTTAGATTTCTCTGGCAAGCGAAAGCACGTCCACGTTTGTAGTCGAAAGAGGCGAATCAAGATCAGGCCACATAGCGCCATGATCAAGAACGAGAGAGTCGAATTCACATATCGAACATCTGCAAATACCCCGTCTGGCAATACCTCGAGGACAGCGAGAGCAATCCACGACGTGATTCCCAGAATCACTAACGGATGAATACGATCAATCAGCTTCAACACCTTAGTTCACCTTCATGAAATTTATGTACCAAAGTGCACATCTCTTAGCCCCTCCCAGTCACACGACTTGCAGCGAATGTCTGGATCACTTCCATCACCATTCATGCAACATCCACCGACTGCGTACTTTTCATAATCAAAGGTTTCAGGATCAGGCATCCCATAGAGAATCGTGCGCAGTGTGCCCACCTGCCCGCACTCGGGACAGGCCAGCAGCTTGATGGAGCGTCTACGCTTTATCGTGGTCATGCCTGCAATGTAGGTGAAGCCACTGACATCGGCCCGGGGACTAGGAATTAAACGAAAAAGACCCCGCCATATCTGACGGAGTCTAATTCTGGTAGCTCAGATACTGAAACAACCCTTTAACGCCCTTGAAGATTAGCAGATTGAAGGATATCCACACATTAAATCGCCAAAGATTTCTACAACCTGATTCAAGAGATTATCTGCCCACGTCCGTGTAGCTCAGTGGATAGAGCAATCCTTTAACGCAGGGTTAGGTCGTGGGTTCAATTCCCGCCACGGACAGTTAAGGTGCAAAGGGTTCCGTTGCGTTAGCGGAGCCCTTTGTTATGTGACACTGCGTAACCACTTGATAATTAAGATGTAACCGAGAGCCAATAAACGCTCTCTGTATCCCTTTCCAAGATCCCATACTCGATCATGTGACGCCTGATCGCCGCCGTGTCATCGTGATACTTGGCGATAATCGCATTGAGCTCTTTCTCGGGGTATCTCACACCAGGGGAGAGGTCTTCAGCGATCCGATGCAGGACCGCGATCTTCTTTGCTGACTTAACTGGAATTGCAATGAGCGTTCCATCAGGTCTGAAGAACTGCTCTATCTGTGACATCAGATTACTTACGCACCAAGTTAAAGAGATATGCACCTGCAAAGCCAAAGCCGACGGCTGCATAGAGATAGCTAAACCAGGTTATCTCTCCAGGAATCATCAGAGTTAAAACTCCAAGTGCTGTGGCACTTACACACATCACCTTTGCCACATTGCCAACTCGTTCATCGCTGGACTGTCCTGCGTTATTCCACATATTCCCAGCCAGCGCCAAGAGCGTTATCCCGATCATCCGCATCGCCCACACCATCTCAGCGCTATCAATGAGCCCCAACAGATCAAGAAAGAGGTTAGGTAGAATCAAGAGAAATAGCGCAGAGAGACCAAAGACAACTGATCCGGTCCGTAGAACCTTGCGGAGTGCTGAGTAATTCATAGGTAAAAGGTTACAAGGCTCATCCCGATCCCCAGCGGAAGGGACCAGTAATCTCTCAGAACCTCCGCACAACCCAAGCCCTGCCCGTGGTGTCAGAGGCAGCACTTACTCTCAAACCATGTTGGAAACACTGATCCTGACCATCCTGATCTATCTCTTCCTTAGTCGCAAGAAGAGACCCCGCAAACCTCGCACCCTTGATGGCGAACTCAAGCAACTGATTCAAGAGTCAAATAACTCGATCGCAATCAGTTCTGAAATCAAATATTTCCTACTAGATGTAATCGGCGATGCCTCAAAAACTTCAGAGGATTTCTCTGATGTTCGACTTGCCCAAGCAGAAAGAATTCTCGATCGTGCGGGTCCAGCAGCCTTTTACTGGATGACTGAGATCTCCGCACAGCTTTCAATATTGGCGGCAGCCCAGATCAATAAAATCCCAACCAATGTCAATGACGCACTTGGCGAGAGTGCAACGCCTGAAGCAGTAGTCGATGTTGTGGTGAAAGTTTCTTAATCTGGTTCCGACCTACGCCCGAGGCATCAAAACCTGCCACAACTCATCCACACCGTAGTACGCGGCAAATGCTGCCCGTGAGTGTTTCTTCGAAGCTTTGAACTTCTTCTCCCACTCAGTCACCGTGATCACCTTGCGCTCTGCCCATGCAGGCTCTGACTCAAATAATGCTCGGGTCTGCAATTGACCCCAATCAGATAGCGCCATGCTCTTCTGTGAGAATGCAATTAACGAAGCCGCACCTGCTTCAAACTCAGGACGAGTCGCTGAAATCGGAATCCCGATCCCGTTCATAATCGAATGACGTCCAAGTGGCAGACTCACGCCTAACCACTCAGAAAGAGCTGAGTTAACCGTTCGACATGACTTACATGCATTCCATGAATATCGACTGAATCCACCTGCTACAGCACGTGCGCAGATGTAGCAAAAGACCAGCCCGCTTGGACAATCTAGGACACCCAGATTGATTGGAATCTGTTCCTCACAGCGACAGCGCTGTGTGGATTGCTTTGATAGATCAGTTAAGGCGAAACAATTGGTGCATAGTGAAAGAGACATGACAGATACCCTTACTGGGCCCATGAAAAAGACCCGCTACTTCCGACGGTGTCTTTCATCGCCGGCAGGTATTCCTTGAGGGCCACCGAACGCGGGTCGTACATTGCGCGGAGGGCACTAAGCATGCTCAAGGGCTTATCGCTTAGTTCTTTACCTAGGGAAAAGATAGCACACGGCAAACAATATGACTGTTCATTGCCTCGAGATCTCTGGACTAATTTAGAGGGTCATACTTTAATTCTTCAATGCGCCTTAATAATCTCAAGTCACGATCTCTGATTATCACCCTGACCTTACTCACGGTCTCATTAGTACTTACTGGATGCAGTTCAAGCAGCTCGGAGTCATCGGATGAGTCAGTTACGGCGTACTTCGACCACTCGAGTTATATGCAGAAGTTGAAGCAGAACCGAAGTAATTGCCAACTTCAGTATATCTCCACAGATCGTGAACCAAGTTATTGGCAATCTAAGAGGTCATCTGAGTCAGAGAAATATTCTTGGGTTGAATACAACGACATTTCAGATTATTACGAATTTAGACTGGAAGATCCTTCATATGCAAAGTACGACTTGGAGGATGTAACCTTGACACAGAAGTGTATGGACTTTTTAACAAGTCAGATCACTGAATTGAAGGATTATGACGATAAAGAGGCAGTAAAGTTGATCAGTCTGTATCAAGAGTTACTGGCAAATCGCACAAATTTCTTAGCTCAATCACAAGCAATGGCAGCTCTTGAGATCAACAAGGCCAACCGAGCGGAGTATCTCGAAATTGAAGGCGCTAAGCGCACGCTCACTGATGAAAAGGAAACTATTTTCATCGAGATCAGAAAGGTGATTGATTACTTCTACTACGGGTCTGTCAAAGTCTTTCTCGAACGTTGCCCAGATGCCTTTTCCATTTTTGGAAATGACACAGTAAATGATGGCTCAGTTCTGCTAGTAAACACATCCAGCAGCTCTTCTCAGGTTGACCTTACGGTGCGCTTCACTGACAACGAAGATGTAATCGTAGGAGACTGGGGCATTTATGAAGATGTACCTGGAAATGCCAAGATACGCGTTGATATCAGCGGTGCAGGTGCCTCGGGTCCAGTAACTGGGGGAGCCATATACCCTCCTCGCTGCTCGATAGACTAGCTCTAGAAGATCTCTAAGCTCAGATCATGTGGACGCTAGAGGACGAGCAAGCTCTTCGTGAGGATTTGATCGAGAAGATCATTTCCAAAGCCAACGAGGGCGATGGAATGCTTTCCCGTGCCGAACTTGGCAGCTTCTCATATGCGGGGCAAACAATTCGTGTCATCGACTCTCAAGGTGGTATTTGGAATCCAGGAGTCTCTTGGACTCTCGGTGAAGAACTACGAGCAACTCTTTCCATTAACACAACAAAGTCAGGACAGTACGAGGACCAAGGAGGCGCGAGCGGACTCTGGCGATATGACTATCAATCAGGTGGAACCGCTGGCAAAAATACAAAGATGCGCAAAGCTATGGAGCTTCAACTTCCTCTCATCTGGTTTGTTCAACAAGATTCTGGTCGTTACGTACCGTATAGAGTTTTCATAATCAACGATTATCCTGAAGAGGGATATTGCCTTATCGCCCCTGACCTTTCGCTAGCTACAGCATCTCGATCAGAATCTTTGATTG
>JACCDW010213494.1_pt1 | contig 17364 bp, 15 predicted proteins | sample 7449781 | NCBI WGS metagenome assembly JACCDW01 (sample SAMN15323449, study PRJNA562643) | freshwater metagenome | isolation source: river surface water | place: USA:Blue River Watershed | collected 2017-08-18
CTTGACGATAGACTCCCAGGCCGATCTGTTGTTGCACTTCTGCGGTTGCCCGTTGCAAACCACCCCAGTTAAGGGATAGTTCCTTTGTGCCCGATGTTTGTACAAGCTTTCCCGAAGGAAAATCTGTGCTGATAAATCCATTTTTTGCAATTCTGGGGTTGCCCCTTTCAATCAAAAAATTTCTTTCTTGATCCTTCTTGCCTGGAACTTTGATTCTTTCCGAAGAAGTCCTCAAATTCAAGCCCATCGTTTTTTGGCATTTCTGCAGTTTCCTGTCTCAGAGATTTACCCTAAAGTAGACCCCCCTTTGTGCCCGATCTCAAACTTTCAAACTGCGATCCGAAATCTTACTTTCGGTCTTTTTTTCTCTTACTTGATGAATTAAAGTTGGCCTTTAAAAAAAATAATTCCAATAATTTATTCAAAAACTTTCCCACAATTTTTACCATGAAATCGCCTGTAAAAGAACAAGTTATCCACCTATTTTTTGGTATTTATCCACCGAAATAATGGGTTAGAACGGATTACTTCCTGCAAGCACAACTTTCCCAACTCCTTTTTGACTTGAAGCCGATTTATACTAATCGAATCTTGGTGCCCAAACCGATTCAACTACCTTAATCCTAACCCAACTTTAAAAATTAAGCATAAAAAAAGGGAGCAATCCTTTCGAATGCTCCCCCTTTTATTTATTAAAAACTCAAACTCGAGTCAATTTGATTGGATACGACTTGCCTGCATTCCACTGGCACACGTAGATATTCTCATCCTGATCGATGCAGACATCATGACAGTGCTGAAAAACAGGTTCCTCCTGTAGCATGACTTGCAGAACTCCATCCCGATAATAAGGCGCTGTACCCCCAGGGTTGGATACCACCCGATTGTCTTTATTTAAAATGGTCACAAAACCAGAATTATCCGTTTGCTCCAAGTAACGAAGCCTAGACCAGCACACCCCTGCATAGAGATTTTCTCCATGGATCACCGGACGACAAACATAGGCACCGGGCAGAAAAATCGTTTCTAGATAGTTGCCATCCATCGTAAATCGCTTGAATGAATTATGCCCCCTAGAAGTACAAATCAAGGTAGGTTCGCCACCCGCCCGCTGATCTACTGCAATGCCATGCGCAGTACTAAACTGCCCATCTTGATTTCCTGCTCCTCCAAATTTCCGAATAAAGGTTCCTTTGCTATCGTACTGTAGAAAAAACTGGGAACCATAGCCATCTGCTACATACAAGTCCCCATTGGGAGCGACAGTTGTCTCGGTAGGTACCCAGCGCATCTTTTCGCTATAGATCCCTTCAGCTACCGGTGAAGTAATTTCGGCAACTACTTTCCCATCCAGGGTGGTTTTGAGTACCCTTCCCCCATTGTCTACTATCCACAGGTACTCGGCATCTCCCTCATCCACTAAGGTCAAGCCATGGGCTGAAGGGAGTCCCAAAGTCCAAGTAGTAAGCAACTTCCCCGATTGACTGTAAATGATTATGTTGTTTTTGGGTTCGTCCGTCAAAAGAATCATTCGCCCCTTGCGATCCATGACCATCTCGTGACAGTTGACCACCGGTACTTTGGCAGGATCTAAATTCCCCCAGCTGGGATCTAAGGTATACGTGAACTCGCCATGGCCCAGCACTTTCTTCTGGGAGGCAAGCAGGGATAAATTGGGTTGTACAGTCATAGCCAAACCTATAATGCTCGTGTTTTGTATAAATCTTCTTCGTGAATGCATCTAACTGAAAGTTAAATCAAAGTGAAGTAGAATTGACACTTCCTGCCCGCAGGGTGAAGAAGAGAAATCCAATTCTTTTTATTTCTACAAGGAAGCTAGAAAAATAAAACCAAAGGCCAGCAAAAAAAATAATAAATGTGCCCATTGGCTGCAACGTACCTTTGACTACCCGCGTTTAAAAAACAATTAACTTTGTTTTCCCTAAATCAGCTTCCCTATGAAACTTTTCCATCGGAATATTGCCCTAGTACTCTTGGTAAGTACTTTGCTTTTTTCATGTACCGACCAGATAAATAGTATCTATACGTTTCGCACCCTGATGCCAGTATACCTTGAAATGAAGGATGTTCGGGCTAAGTCACTTGTTCCAATTCCTGCTCAGGAAATTGAGAATCCTGGAAAAATTTACATTTACAAGGATTTTTTACTCATCAATGAGCCCAGCAAGGGGATACACATTTACGACAATAAAAACCCCGCCAACCCAATAAATTTGAGTTTTATCCCCATTGAAGGCAATGTGGACTTGGCAATCAATGACAATATCCTCTATGCTGACAATTACGTGGATTTGCTCGCCTTTGATATCAGTAGTATCCAATCCATTCGATTAGTCAAGCGTATTGAAGATGTGTTTACCCACCTCTACCAGCATAGCACGGGAAAAATCATCACGTTCAAGGACACGGTGCTCACCAGTGATTCTCCACGCTGGGAATACAATGACATGTGGCTGGTAAGACCTAGCTTGAGTCTCGGTGCCAACATGGCTAAAGCAGCCTCCAGTTACGGCACCGGGGGATCCATGGCTCGATTTACCTTGATGGATGGACACCTCTTCGCAGTAGATCAAAACACCCTTCGCGTATTTGATGTGCTCAACCCTGCTGAACCCAAATTCAGCAAACCGATCGACCTGGGCTGGGGTATAGAAACCATCTTTCCTTTTGATCAAAAACTATTTATCGGTTCAAACCGAGGCATGCACATCTACGATGCCAGCAAACCGCAGGATCCTAAACGCATGGCAGTGTACGAACATGTGCTGGCCTGCGACCCTGTTGTAGTCAATAAGGAGTATGCATTTGTCACCTTGCGTAGTGGCAACTTTTGTGTCAACGGAGTGAATGAACTCCAAGTAATTGATATCCGAGACCCCTACCAGCCCAAACTAACAAAAGCATACCCCATGCTCAACCCCCACGGATTGGGGTTGGCAGAAAATTACCTCTATGTAGCAGAAGGTAAGCATGGACTCAAAAGCTTCAATGCTTCTGATATCCTCACTATCGATAAAAATCAACTGGAGTTTATTCAAACCATGAAGTCCGTAGACCTGATCCCTGGACCTAAATCCCTAATTGTGATCGGCCCAGATGGAGTATGCCAATACGACTATTCCAACCCAGCCAAACTGAAAAAGCTAAGCTGCATTCAGGTCAGCAATCCCATTGAAGCAAGCTAATATGAAGGCTAGGACGTTGATAGTGGTATCCCTTATCTCCTGGTGCAGCGTACAACTAGCAGCTGCCCAGGGGAAAGACATGCTTACTCAATTGGAACTAGGTATGCTTGGTGGAAAGTCGAAAATACTTTGGTCTGAAGAGACCGAGGACCGCCTCAATTTTTCCTTTTCTGCCTTCCGTGGGAAGGAAATCAGCCCCAACCACTATCTGGGGATACATCTGGGTTATGACAACTACCCCGACGTGCAGCTCCTACCCATAGGATTGGGATGGAGAGGTTTTATTGGCGACGACATCGGAACAAAGTGGATGGGAGGTGCAAATTTAGGGTTCGGAGCCACCTTTCTAGAAAAACGAGAACGTACAGAGTGGTCGAGCAGCTGGCGAGAAGGCGGGCTTTACTTCCACCCCTTTTTGGGTATTCGCATGCCAGCAAAAAAAGGAAAGTGGGCATTAACTTCAAGTATAGGATACAAATGGCAACCCAGCAGTTACTTTGAAGGAAACCATAGTCAACCAGAAACTCGTCCAAAAATCCACCCCTTTTGGACAAGAGCTTCATTACCTGAGGGATTTAACTCCTTAAATAAGGTAAACACCCAGTTCCATAGCATTAGCTTTCAGGTAGGCATTCTATTCTAGGCCTATCCTCTGCTTTTTCGAAGGAGGATTCAACTCGAAAAAGATTTTTTAGATAAATCTTTTGACAATCCAAAAGATCAGGGCAAACAAGAAGATAAGAATGGAAATCTTGTTGATTCCATGCATCATCCGCAGATTGATGTTGGTTGGGGCATTGGGGTCAGGCTTTCGAAATACGCGGAGAAAATAATTCCCTACTTCACCCAACTTAAAAAACTCTTTCACTTGATTTTTTTCTTCCATGAGAAATTCAATTTATAGGATAACCCTCGCAAACGGAATTAAGTTTAGTCCTCCTTCTGAAAGAAGTACAGCTTAAATTTTAAATAGTTTCTGGCTCTAGCCACTTGCCGTCTTCACGAATGATGTTGATCAATTCGTCCACCGCTTTTTCAGAGGCAACCGAGCGCTTGACTACTTCTTTGCCCTTGTACAAGGTGATTTTCCCTTTGCCCGAACCTACATAGCCATAATCAGCGTCGGCCATCTCACCTGGACCATTGACAATACAGCCCATGATACCAATCTTCACCCCTTTCAAGTGATCCGTCCGCTTACGGATCATAGCGGTAGTTTCCTGCAGGTCAAACAAGGTTCGCCCGCATGAAGGACAGGAAATGTATTCCGTCTTGGACATACGCGTACGTGCCGCCTGCAGCACGCCAAAACTTACCGAATTATGGAGTTTGATCTGCTCCAAGACCTGCTTCCGATCTTGGGATGCCTCAGGTTTCAAAGAAATCACAATCCCATCCCCTAGCCCATCGACCAACAAGCCGCCTACATCTGTAGCGGCATACAACATGGTTTGATCTGCCGTATGGGCAGGGTAACTCACCTGCACCACCACTGGGACAGTACAGTTCGCCTCCAGCAAAGCCACAAATGCCCTTCTCAAGTCGGGCATGCCATGGGCATTGCTGCTAGACAAAAGCAGGACGGTATCTTTTCTAGCGCCTACCAAAGAAATGGCTTGATGGATATTCTCCGTACTTACGGATAGGAAATTAAGCTCTTGGTGTACTTTTGGCGCATCTTGGTATTCAGGAATTTGGAATAGGGGAAATTTATTCAATTGATCCCCTACCGCCTTCCAGACAGAATAGTTCTGAATTTCCTTCATCCCATTCGGCAGCATGAAAGGAATCGGGTTGGCACCGGAATATATAAAGTCACAACCCAAATCATTCATCTTCCACTTGTCCAATTCAGGCAAGTAAAAGTGTCCTACAGCTTTCATTTCCCGATCTGTAACTTTCGAAAGTGCTGAGATATCCGCAATCACTCGGGGTACATTTTGTCCTCCAAAATTGTATACTTCGGTGACTTGTCGCTTGGTATATACGAAAGGATCAATAGGATAGGATGCTAGAGCTGCTAACGGGACATGCCCACTTCGTGACGTGTAACGGTCAATCAAGGCACGTGCTACAGGTGCTTCAAACTCTGGATCTTCAGTCAAGGAAACACGAACGGTATCCCCTAACCCGTCTTCCAAAAGCGTACCAATACCCACAGCGGATTTGATTCTACCATCTTCTGCCTCTCCTGCCTCGGTCACCCCAAGGTGCAATGGATAGGGTTTGAACCCCCCTTCATTGAGCTTCTGAACTAGCAAGCGGTAGGCTTGAACCATTACCTGGGTATTGGAAGATTTCATGGAAATGACGATGTCATAGAATTGCTCGTCCTCACAAATTCTCAAAAATTCAAGGGCAGACTCCACCATTCCGAGGGGGGTATCTCCATAGCGGCTCATGATTCGATCGGAAAGGGAACCGTGATTAGTCCCAATGCGCATGGCTGTACCATGCTCCTTGCAGATTTTCACCAATGGCAAAAACCGCTCACGAATTCGCTCCAACTCCTCAGCATAGGAAGCGTCGGTATAGTCTATTACTTCAAACTTCTTTTTATCTGCATAGTTGCCCGGATTGATCCGAACTTTCTCAACAATTTTAGCTGCCAATTCAGCAGCATTCGGTGTAAAGTGAATGTCTGCTACCAAGGGCGTGTTGTACCCTCGCTTCCGCAATTCCTCCTTGATGTTACGCAGGTTCTCCGCCTCTTTGAGCGATGGAGCGGTGATTCGAATCAATTGACATCCCGAATCGATCATGCGGATGCACTGCTCCACAGAGCCTTGGGTATCCATCGTATCCACCGTAGTCATGGACTGAACGACGATGGGATTGTTTCCACCAATGATTACATCGCCCACCCGAACAGGAATAGTTACTCTTCGGGAATACTGGGTCAAACTGTTGCAATAACCACCTTCGAGGGGAATGATTTGAGATTTCATAGCTTATATATCTCCAAGTTGGGGACGAATAATTAGTTCTTCAACTACAGCACCTGGGGAAAGGTTATAGGCTCCCCAAACCGAATCAGCCACATCTTCCGCATTCACGAAACGAGTGGACGGCAAATCCACTCCTGCCCAAGCGTCGGTTAGGGTAGCTCCAGGTAAAATAGAAGTCACTTTTATTTGATAGGGTTTGAATTCTTCACGAAAGCACTTGGTCATGCCCAGCATCGCCCATTTGGAAACAGAATAACTCCCCCCATTGGCATAAGCGGTGATACCTGCAATGGATCCAATACTAAAAACATGCCCAGACTTGCGTTCCATTAGTTCCGTTGCAAAAGCACGGGTGAGGTAATAAGCTGAATACAAATTGGTCTGAATCAAAAATTCCAAATTTCCATCGGGCTCAGCATGCAAGGAACCAGGAAGAAAAAGGCCCGTGTTATGTACGATCACATCGGGAATGCCAATAGCCTTGACTCCAGATGCAAAAGCAAGCACCTCCTCTTTTTTAGAAAGATCTGCTACGAAGGTGTGAACGCTGCAGCTTGGATAATTTGAAGCCAAAGAGGAGCGTAAGGCAGCTAAATCACGCTCATTCCTGGAACAGGTGAAGATATCAAATCCTTCCTTTGCAAATCGTTCGATAATTGCTCGCCCGATTCCCTTGGTGCCTCCACTGACTAGGATGCTTTTTCTCATTTGTTTCGTTGCTTAATAGTTAGTGTAACAACTATTTACCTCAGACAAAGTTACATTTTTTTATGAATTGATTCGTAGACATTGGTTGCTAGGGTTTAGGCGTGTTTTTATTCAATCCTAACCGAGTAAAAAAAGATTTTCTTTCCTTAATTTTTTTCGGAAAGTAGTGGGAAAGTCAGGAAAAAAGTACTGCCCTTTCCGACTTCTGTTTCAAACCAGATTTTCCCACCGGCAGTTTCCACCCCACTTTTGGCGATAGCCAAACCAAGCCCTGAGCCCTGACTCTTGGTACTGAAGTTGGGGATGAATATTTTGTCTCGAAGCTCTTCAGGGATCCCTTTTCCATTGTCAGAAATTTCTAAAAACACAGCACGATCCGACATCCACAGCCACACTCGAATTTGTGGCTTTTTACCCGGCTCCACAGCCTGCATGCCATTGATGATCAAATTGGAAATCACTCGCCCAAAAAGTTTATCATCTCCCAAAATTGGGATATCCTCAGTATAAGAATCATCCTGAAACTCCAGGTCCATCCGCTTATCGGTTTTGAAGAGTTCCAAGACCTTGGACAACACCTCTTTGAAATTCATGCGCTCATTGTTGGGGAGGGGCATCTTGGCAAAGGTGGAGAATGAGGAAGCAATGCCACTCAATGCATCTACCTGATGAATCAGGGTTTCCAAGGATTTTTTCAATTTATCCGCATCTTCCAATTTCCCTTCCCGCTCCAAACGCAGCAAATGCTGCAAGGTAAGTTTCATGGGAGTAAGTGGATTCTTGATCTCATGGGCCACCTGCTTGGCCATCTCTCGCCAGGCAGTTTCCTTTTCGTTGGAAGCAAGGACCTTTTTACTCGCCTCTAGTTTGTAAAGCATTTGGTTGTATTCGTTGACCAGCAAGCCAATTTCATCCTTTGACGCCCAAACCATAGGCTCATTGTCTTCCAAATTGGTTGCTTTAAGTTTTTGCGTAAGTAAGCGGAAGGGTAGCGTAAGGTTTTTGGTTACTAAAAATGAAATGACCAAAAACAGAATAAAAATCACTACAAAAGCATTGAACACACTACTCAACACATCTGAAATGAGCGCATTCAGTTCCTCCTCAGATTCAAAAAAGGGAATAGCAACCACCGCTTTACTAGCCGTAGTTCCTTGTGAAGGAATTGCCAAGTACACGGCCTGATACCTGAGTTTTCCAACTTTTTCTTCCAGTAGTGCCTCATTACCTTTCTTCTCCACCAACGCTGCCATTGCGCCAGGATGCATCAAATTAGCCAATAACTTATTATCAAAAATGGTGGCTCTACTCGAGGTAAGCAGCAATCCATCCTGGTTGTATAAGTGAATATCCGTACCTACTGTAGCGGCTAAGCTATTGATTTCCTCTGTAAGTGAATCACGATCCAATTCCGCTACATCTTGATTGCCAAAAAAGCTAAAGAGGTTTCCCTTGATTAACATTGCTTTTTGGAGGTACTGTTCATTTAAATCATCCTTATAGCTTTGAGAAAGTAATCCAGTGGTGATGATTGAGATGATGAGAATGGGAAAGAAAAAAGCAAAATTCAGGTAGAGCTGAAGTTTGGTGGAGTAATTAAATTCAAACGTTCGGTATCCCTGCGAAAAAACAGAAACCAAAATGGCAAAAAAGGTAAGCGATACAAAGACTACAAAAAACAGCGATAGCGTCCCAAAAAACTGTTTGATCGTAACTGCAGGTGAGGATAGCACCCAGAGTTCTTCCCCATTATTAATCCCCAAGTGCTGGTAACCCATGGCATCTACTCCCCTCTCCAGCAAGGAAGAGTTTTGGAGCAGCAATCCAACCTCATCTTGGAGGTAATTGAAATTTCCTGAACTCCGAATTAGCTCACCTGATCTAAATACCGCAAAATCAAAAGGGTCTTCTTGCAATTTTTCAGCATACTGCTGATCCAAAAGCAAGCGAGGGTACGCATTTCCTGGTTGAAAACGTTGCTGATTCAACTCTAAATAGATCGTTCCAAGCCCAAGATTTCCTTTCGCCATGGGAATAAAAGCAACAAAAGTATTCCCAGGCTCTCGCTCCCTGCTCGAAATAAAATAGAGATTGGGTACCTGAGTAGCAAAATCGCTCTTGACATATTCCTCCTGCAATTCCTTTAAGGTTTTACCTTCTAGAGCGCTGCCAATTTGAATGCCAGCTGGCGAAAAAATACGGATATCTACCTCAAATTGATCAAAGTAATTATCTAGGTAAATTTTTCGAATTTTACTTACTATCGGTTCCTTGGAAAGTAATGGATCTGCTAAACGATTTTGAATAAAAAGGTCATTCTTTAACCTTGAAAAAATATCAGCTAAGTAAATAGCAGTTTGGCCATCCGTAGCAAGAAGCTGCTGATTTGCAAAGGCAATCTTTGCTTGGATCAAGCGTTCCCCTTCAGCCTGGTAGCTACTTGCCGCCACAATGCTTGCAGAGATAAGGCTTGCATAAAACAAAGTCAAAAAGGTCTCCAGGCCTAGACGGTACACATTGGCGACCAAGTCTAAACGAAGAATTGAAATTAGAAATAGGAAGTGAATCAGCCCTGCTATCCCCAACCATACATTCCAAACAAAGAATCCCACCAAACAACTACTGGCCACCACAAAAAGTAGCCGATAAACCTTGCGCCGATCTGAGCCCCCTCTAGTTACTAAATGAATTAAACTTAAACTGAGAAAAACATAAACAGCAGCCCATAAGAATAAAACCAAAAAACTAGCACCTATCCAACCATCAAAACTAGGTATTGCAGAAATGTCCAGACTCCAATCTGCATGAAGGACCAAATCACGCGTCAAAACCCAAAGACAGATAAAGAACAACGTGGAAATCAGAAAAGTGAGCACAAGGACTACCTCTTCTCGAAACCGCTGTCGGTAACTGGCAAATTTATCCAACACCTGCTTTGATGAAAGATGATACACCAAAAGGCCAATAATCACAACGAAACAAAGCGTATGGACTAGCAAATCCCCTAAACTGGGAACAGCCCAAGAAGAAGTATACCTACTACCATCAAATAGTGGCAGGTTCAAATACGCTTGAGGAAAATTGAAAACCAGCATACTTGCCCTGACCAGTAAAAGAATCAGAAAACCATAGCCTATTGCCTGCCAAACCTGACCTTTTTTCCATTTTTTTCTTAGGAAAATAAAACTGAGAAAAACGTAGAGAAGAAAGATGGAACAGCTAAAAATAAGTATGGGCGTATTCCAAGCCTTCCCTACGGATACGAAACCCGGCTGAAAGTCAATTCCAAAAAGTGGCTGCCCAAGCGAGGACTTCACCTGCAAGAATCCTCCCTCTGACTTGGGGTAAAGTGTAAACAGCGAATTTCCAAAAACTTCTGGGTTCGGCCCCATCACGACATAATCATTTTTTATCGTGCCAGACCAGACTAGCCGGAAGGCCTGTACTAAGTATTCATTTCCTCCTTTACTTGATATTTTTTGCTGCTTCACTAAAAAAGTACCGGAAGAAGAACTTAGGACTTGAAAATCCTTTTTTAAATCTAAAGCCGAAAAATCAAGCGCAAACTCATTGGTAGACCAATACAAGAGCTCCTTTTCAGAGTTAACAATAAAAATTGGGTAGGTAAAAGCGCTCGAACCTACTCGTTCAAAACTCAAGGAATCTAATCCAATGCCTTGCGCTTGAAACAAGTCAAAATCTTGGTTGAAAGCCCCCTCTACCAAATGAATCCTCTTTTCAATGGCCTCTATGTATTCCTCCTCTTGACTTTTTTGATAGACAAAAAAATTCAAAATCAAGGTAATAGGCAGAAGAAGTACACTTCCTAAGATAAGGATGCGGCGGAACGGGAGCTTCATGAAGACTAAAAATAAAAAAGCAAAGTCTGGTATCAAACTTTGCCGGATAGTATTAACGTGCCTGGAGTTTTGCTTTCTTCTTTTTTGAAGACCTATACCACAAATAGCCGATGACACCAGCCATTAGGTAAGGCATCACTACCAAATACAATATTCCATTATTGAGTCCGGCCCCAATGGAGGTTTCACCGTTACTCACATTGTTTTCTACGGATGCACGACACATGGAACATTGAGCCTGAGAAGTGAAGTGAATTAGAAAACTTGCTAGAACTAGGAATAAGATTTTAATTTTCATTTGTACTAATGAAGATGAACATTAAGCAAGCAGAACTTAAAAGGTCTGCGTATAGTATGGAGAGATCATCAAATAAACAATCACACCCGTTACAGATACATACAACCAAATTGGATAGGCATACTTGACCACTTTTCTATGTTTTTCTCGCTGATTGGTGTACCCATAGTAATACGCAAATAGGATCGGAAAGAGTGCAATAGCAGCGAACAAAATATGAGTAATCAACAAGAAATAATAGACGATCCGAATGGTCCCTTCACCACCGAAAGGTGTGCTTTCAGCTGCGCCATGGTAGATTACGTAGGAAACCAAGAAGATCGCACCCAAAATAAAGGCAACCGTCATGGTGGCACCATGCTGGGAATATTTTTTCTGCTTAACAAACACTAAGGCGACTACCAAAGCAATCGATGCTGCAGAATTAATGACAGCATTGAGGTGTGGAAGGAAATACACCCAACCACCCAAAGAGGTGAGTTTGGCAGGCATAAATAAAAGCACGGCCACCGCCAAAGGGATGGCTATAGAAATTCCAATAATCCAGTTTTTAACTTTAGCTTCCTGCGAAGCTGTGGGGGTATTATTCTTTTCCATAAAGTAAAATTTTGGTTTCTAACATCAATAGGTCCACTTCCTCACGGGTAGTACCGCTGTAGTAACCGCGAATACGCCCTTGATCATCTATCAATATAAATTTGTCACTGTGTACAAAATCATCCGGCACTCCATTACCATCCAATGCAGGAAGTACAAATCCACAGCGGGCCAACTGAAAGGTCTCCTCCTTTGATCCTGATAGAAAATTCCATTTGCCAGGAATCGCATGATGCTCTTCGGCATATTCCTTCAAAATTTGAGGAGTATCGTAGGTAGGATCAATGCTAATGGAAATAATCTGTACCAGGGGCTCATCGCGAAAATGATCATTCACCCGTTCCATCTCCTTTGACATGACAGGACAAATACTCGGACAAGAGGTGAAAAAGAAATCCACAATCGTGATTTTACCTTCCATCTCTGCCCTTCCCATCAGCTTTCCATCCTGATTGGTGAACCTGAATTCTGGAATAAAATGCTGCGAACTATCGGAAGCAGGACATTCCTGAAAGGGATTATCCACTCCATTTTGAAATAAAATAGGCAAGTCATATTCGTTTTTCCCGAAGCCCTTCAAAAACAAGAAGATCAACACTGGAATCATTAAAATACAAACAAGGACAAAGCCCTGGAGAATTCGTAAACTTCGCATATTAGACATAACAAAAAAGAAGGTTGAAGTGATTCACCTCAACCTATCTTTTTTTGATAATTTATTTATTTACCAACGCAAAAGGAAGATATCAGAGCCTTCCTTAATCAAGGCGATAACTAACCAGACTAAGAAAATTAATGGAACGATGATGGAATAAAAGAGCGGCTTAGCTTCATCACCTAAGTGCATAAATTCCATCATGATGTACTTAGCCTTCCATATAGTGAGTAGGATAAACAAGGAATACAACAAAATCCCTCTATCCATAGTGAATGCCATAATAAATTCAGCTACTGTAATTGCAAGAAGAATGAAGGCTGTCTTCCAAATTTTTTTGATTTTTTCTTCGTTTCGAGGTGCTACCTCAAGCGTAGATTTAGTGTCTTGAACTTCCATAGTGAGCGAATTGAAATGCTTAGATCAAATAAAATAAGGTAAATACAAATACCCAAACCAAGTCTACAAAGTGCCAGTAGAGACCAATTTTCTCCACCATTTCGTAGTGACCGCGCTTGTCATAAATCCCTACTGCAGCTTGGTAAAAGCAAAGGAAAAGCAAGAACACCCCAATCGTCACGTGGAATCCATGGAATCCAGTAATGAAGAAAAATAGTTGTGCGAAAGCAGGAGGCCCATATTCATTAACCATCAGGTTAGCTCCAAAAATAGTTTCAGTCACATTCTGCCCCAATCCATTGACATAAGTTAGTAATGAACCTCCGTCTGTACCATGGATAAAGTGAGACCACTCCCAAGCCTGACAGCTCAAGAAGGTAATTCCTCCAAGAAGTGTCCATAGCATCCATTTTACTACATCATTTCGGTCATTGCGATGGCCAGCTTCTACAGCCAATACCATAGTCACCGAACTTGCAATTAATATGAATGTCATTATCCCCACAAAGATCAAGGGGGCATGAACACCATGAAGGAAAGGAACTGCTTCAAATACCAATTCAGGCACAGGCCAGTATTCGTTGGAACCAGTGAAGGTGTCTGCCGCACCTGCATAGGCAGGATAGCTGACACGAATCGCCAAGTAGGTGATTAGAAAAGCAGCAAAGGTGAAGATGTCAGAAAGTAGGAAAAACCACATCATGAGTTTTCCGTAGCTGGCCTTTAGGGGTTCATTTCCTCCTCCCCAAATGCCTCTTTTAGTGCTTACTTCGATAGCAGTAGAATGCGCAGACATAGGTAAAATTTATGGTACTAGGTTATTTTAATGATTTAAAAGCAAAAACAGAAACAAATACAGCCACAAACCACCAAGAAAATGCCAATATGTGGCTGCCATTTCTAAGGTATTTAGCGCTTGGGAATGCACCTTATCTCTAAAGGTCGAAATTAATACAATAATCAGAAATATCACACCGCTAATCAAATGAAGCGCATGCAATCCAGTGAAAACATACAAAAAAGAGCCAGCCGGATTTCCCACAAAAAACACTTCTTGATCTACCAACGCCACCCAACTGTACCACTGACCAACTAGAAATGCTATGCCAAGCAAAACTGTGCTTACCATTCCAATCCGTAAACCAAGAAAATTATCTTTTTTGGCCGAAAAGTAGGCAAACTGCATGGCAATGGAACTCAAAACGACAATCCCGGAAGTCACCCAAAAAATTCCTGGTAGGTCATACTCCAACCAATTTCCTTCCGCTTGACGAACAATGTAGGCACTAGTCAATGCTGCAAAAATCATGACCACAGTGACTAAAAACAACCACAATGCAAACTTCTTAGGATGCATGCTAATTGGCTGCTCGACAATATCAATATACTTCAACTCACTTTCCATCACTTAAGGCATTTTGTCTAATAAATACGCAATCTGTACTACTGGCAAATAAATAAAGGAACCAAACATGATTTTCAAGGCAGATTTCCGCGAACAATCACGCATCAAAGAGAAGGTTTGAGCCAAAAACAATACACCACATACCGTTGCTACAATACCTGAATTTAATCCAACCAAACCAAAATAGCTTGGTAAAAGTCCCAATGGAAGTAGAAATAGCGTGTAAATCATGATTTGAATAGCTGTATTCAGATCCTGACCTCCACCACTAGGTAGCAACTTGAATCCTGCACGCTTGTAATCCTCATCGCTCACCCAGGCGATTGCCCAGAAATGAGGAAATTGCCAAATGAATTGAATACCAAAAATAATCAAGGCCTCATAAGTAATCGCACCAGTGGCAGCTGTCCAACCCAATAATGGGGGCATTGCACCTGGAATAGCACCTACAAAAACAGCAATTGGACCCACACGCTTAAGCGGAGTATAGGCAAAAACATAAAGTAACATGCTCAAGATTCCCAAGCCTGTTGTCAAGGGGTTCGTAAAAATCCAAAGCAAACTAATTCCCAAGAAGGCGATTAACCCTGTAAACCAGTATGCCTCCTGTAAGGAAATTATCTTCAACGGCAAAGGACGATTCTGGGTACGCTTCATCAACTTATCCAGATCCCGTTCCATGATTTCATTGGCGGCACCAGAGGCACCAGAAATAAAAAATCCACCCAACACCAGACCAATGAAGCCTGACCAACCAAAGTCTATCCCACGGTCACCCAAGATATAGCCAAATACCGCTGAGAAAGTAACCAAAGCGGAAAGTCTAAACTTAATCAAATCAGAATAAGCACTCACCCTACTTTTCAGTAAACTGACAATACTGTTCGACGTTAACCCAACGGCATTCATACTTCCGGATTCGTTTTAAAGTTAGTCTGATCCTTCAAGTGAAGAATCAAAATAAATTGCACTCCCAAAATAAGGGAGCCAAAGAGTAAATGCACAGGTTGCAAATAAGCAGGCAACCCGAAATAAGCCATTCCAACTCCAGAAGCAATCTCTACAATGAGTAAAGCCAAGAGAACTTGATTCCAATTGTTGAACAAGTTGCTTCGAGTTGAAAACCTAAAGGCCCAAACAAAATAAAGCACATGCAATGCTAATAAAACCAAAGAAAAAGAGCGATGGACTAAAAATACAATCCCCACTTTACCTACCCATTCTTCACGAAGTAAATTACCCATCGCAAAGGATACGCGATCTATGCCTTCACGAACTTGAGTACCCAGCACCACCTGAATCAACATCAAGAAACTTACGCAGATAAGAAGCCACATGATTTTTCGAGGCATGATATGAGCAGTAGTTTGATTTGGTAACAATCGAGTAGCTCTATAATGACTATACAACAATACCGCTACTAGAGCAAGTGCAAGCAGCATGTGGAAAGTAATCATCCATGCCAATAGATTGGTAGAAACTACAATGGAACCTACCCAGCCCGTAAAGGAAACAAGCACAAGAGCAAAGAAGGCTGTAAATGGTATCCATTTGTCCTGAGACCAAAGAGATAATGACTTAATCAACGTAGCCAAAATAAGTAGACCAATTACTACACCAATGAGTCGATTGATGTACTCAATCCAAGTTTTAGTCGCATTGAACTCTTCTTCCACTTGAATGGACTTGTCGTTAGCAAGCTGCTCAGCAGTTTCTGTAAATCCCAACCTTGATAGCGTGGCTATAAAGCGGTCATTCTTGGCAAGCCTTTTTTCTAGGTAAATATCCTGATAGTTTGCAGGGAGTTGATCCACACTTGTAGGAGGAACGATTGAACCAAAGCATTTTGGCCAATCTGGGCATCCCATACCTGAACCTGTGCTTCGCACAATCCCCCCAACCAGAATAAGAAAATAAACAGCTACCACGGTAATGCCTGAAAGGCGGCGGTAGCTGTTTATCTTTTTGTTAGTGCTTGGACTCATTTGCTACCAAATCTGCCTCTTCTTTCATGATCTCGAGCTCAATTTTAACAAGTTCTTGCTCATGAGGTAAATTAGATTCTGGTGTTTGAGACAATGGAATGTGCTGCGGTATGAAATCTTCAGCAGCTCCAGGCTTGGAGTAGTCATAAGGCCAACGGTATACTGTTGGGATTTCACCAGGCCAGTTACCATGTCCAGGATGCAATGGAGTAGTCCATTCTAAAGTGTTGGAATTCCAAGGGTTCAAGGAAGCCTTTCTACCACGATACATGCTGTAGAAGAAGTTGAAAATGAAGATAAACTGAGCAGTAAATGTGAGAATTGCTGCAACAGATACAAACATGTTCAAATCCGTGTACAAGTTCGTAAACTCAAAGTTGGTCCATGAGTAATAACGTCTTGGGAAACCAGCAATACCAATGTAGTGCATCGGGAAGAATACCATGTAAACTCCTACGAAGGTTAACCAGAAGTGGATGTATCCCAATTTGGCATCCATCATTCTACCGAACATCTTAGGGAACCAGTGGTACACACCTGCCATCAATCCAAAGAAAGAAGCAGATCCCATCACTAAGTGGAAGTGAGCTACCACAAAATAAGTATCATGCAATTGAATATCAATCGCAGAGTTTCCTAGGAAAATACCAGTCAAACCTCCAGAGATAAAGAAAGAAACCAAACCAATGGAGAACAACATTGCAGGAGTGAAAATCAAATTGCCTCTCCAAAGTGTAGTCAAATAGTTAAATACTTTTACTGCAGAAGGAACAGCAATGATCAAGGTCAAGAACATGAAGATCGATCCTAGGAAAGGATTCATTCCCGTTACAAACATATGGTGAGCCCATACGATGAAGGAAAGTACTGTAATCCCCAATAAGGAAATAATCATTGCCTTGTATCCAAAAATAGGCTTACGCGAATTGGTTGCAATCACTTCAGAAGTGATCCCCAAAGCAGGCAACAATACGATGTATACCTCAGGGTGACCCAAGAACCAGAACAAGTGCTGGTACAAAACTGCGCTACCACCTGTATTTGGAAGTGCTTCACCTGCCACATAGATGTCAGCTAGGTAAAAAGAAGTACCAAAGCTTCTGTCAAATACCAACAATAAAGCAGCTGCAAACAATACTGGGAAGGACAAAATACCAATGACAGCAGTCAAAAAGAAAGCCCATATCGTCAAAGGAAGTCGAGAGAAAGACATCCCTTTGGTACGCAAATTAATTACTGTAGTAACATAGTTAATCCCGCCCAACAAAGAGGAGGCGATGAAAAATACCATTGAAATCAACCA
>JACCDW010106592.1_pt1 | contig 17363 bp, 15 predicted proteins | sample 7449781 | NCBI WGS metagenome assembly JACCDW01 (sample SAMN15323449, study PRJNA562643) | freshwater metagenome | isolation source: river surface water | place: USA:Blue River Watershed | collected 2017-08-18
ATTCTACCTCCAATTCCAACAACTCAATCCCGAATAACAACTCCGATGATTCCACAATTCCAATTAATTTTTCCGATGATAATCGATGGTCCAAATCATCTGCTACCCACAACTGCATGCTGGCCTTTTTTTCCGAACGCATTTGACCGCCACAGTCTACATATTGCTTAATATGCAACCCAATTTCAGTTACATGAAAATGAGCTGGAACCAAACCACCAGGAGTTTCAAAAATTAATTCGCCTAACCCCTTTAAATGTTTTTTAAAATCTGTAACATTCATACTAATAACTATTTACAACATAAATTCTGGGCCGCCAAAACAGGCAGCATAGATTCAAAATAATTCCTCAATCCGGCGATAGCCTCTGTATTTAGACAATAGCAAACCGAATTCCCGCTAATTGTCCCTCGAATGATCCCAGCCGATTTCAACTCCTGGAGATGTCGAGAAATGGTAGGCTGAGACAATTCCAATTGATCCACCAAATCCCCACAAATACAAGAATTTACACTTAATAAATGTTCAACAATAGCAATTCTAGCTGGATGCCCCAACGCTTTCAATTGCGTTGAAATCAACAATTGTGTTTGCGTGTAATCTAATTCCTTTGTGACGCCCATCTGGTTTAATTCCCCACAAAGATAAAATTAAAATTCACAATATAGCAATATTGCTATATTGTTTTATTATTATTAATTAAAGCGATTCGCAATACTTCTTAAAATTATCCAAAATCATTTGCCAGCCCATACGCTGCATGTCTAACGGATTCTGATCTTCAGGAACAAACCGCTCAACTACTTCTACCCCTTCACCATTTGGCATTTCTTTAAACTCAACACCCACCCATCTACTTTCGCCTAAATCCTCACCCAAGGAAAATTCCAACAATCCATTAGGCTCGATTTTTCGAAAATGACCCCAATAATCAAATGACATGGAACCGTCTTTCGCCGCCATCGTATAACAAAACTTACCTCCTTCTTCCAAAATAGACTCTGCCTTGGGGCAATGCCAATCGTCCGACGCAAAGTTCCAACCTGTAATGTGCAGTGGATTCGTAAAACAATCCCAAATTTGCTCTATAGTACCCTTCACCTGAGTACGTACTTCTATCATTTCCATACCCACAAATCTAAAGAAATTAGAACCTAGGTATTTTATTGTTTTTGGACGATTTGTCGATAAACAACTTTCCCATACGCCTCTGTAAACACCAAATAGTACAAGCCTGCGGATAATTCAGCCATCGGTATTGAAAAATCCGTTGACATCACATTGAATTTCTCGCCCTTCACAATCTGACCCATGGCGTTAACCAGCAAATATCCTAAAACTGGTTTATTCAATCGAACAAAACAATCATTTTCAACAGGATTGGGAGAAATACGTACCCTAATCGATTGATCTCGCACTGAAACCCATGAAGTATCCGGAATATAGGGCTTATGCACCACAGAAATAGCTTCATAACATTGGGGATATGGCTTCATCTCGTCCAACGCTTGGTTCTTGATCATTACAAAATTTCCCACAACCGACTTAGGCGAAGCATTATTGTTAATCGGCGAAAACACCATACCTGCCTTCCCTTTTCCAACCCCTTTTCTACCCAATATCAACAACTGCGCCGACGACGAACTCCAACCACTAATCAATTTATCTACATCCACACCAATGGATTCAAATTCGGATTTTAAGTTTTCTATGAAGCCCTTACTAACCGTCACATGTGAAGCATATGCCAAATAATCACCCGGATCTAACCCCTGAATAACCTGCTTCCAATAGGTTACATCTGATTCCGTACCGTCATAATACAATTGACTGTCTATAGGATAACCGTAGGATGTCCATAATCGACCATTGGCGCACTGCGGCATAACAGCGGACGGTGTTGGTTTCAAATTAAATCCATTGAATGGAACCATTAACATCCCCAAACCATCCACACAATTCCCACTGGTTATAGGGGTCCAAACCGTTGAAAAATAAGAAATCCCTTGATTCTTATGATAGCTATTCAAATAAATACGCTTGAAACCACAGGTACTGCCTTTAGGAATCACCTCCAGCTCCTCAAATCCTGTTACCTTATTTACAAACAAAGTCACATTGGCTGGCATTACCGTATCACTGTTATTCTCATCATAATTTACGGTCATAGCCACTTGCACACGTCCCCCAGCAGGAATGGTATCGGCAATACTGCATCCGTAGGTTGTTTTGTACTTCCACGTATACTTAAATCCAACATTTGTTTCTCGGTTTGTGTTATTGTAAAACGGTTGATCCGGATCATTATTCCAAGCAACAAAATAAGGCTTCATGTGATACCAATTCAATGTTACCGATGTTGGTTTCACTGGATTGGCAGTGTTATTCTTCACAAACCACAACGTAGAATCATCTAAGTTCACATACTCAAATGTAAAATCCTGAGCCCCGGCTGCAGCACTCAAAAACATTAGAAAAACAATTAAATAGATTTTCAAACGATTCATCCCATTGTATGACTCCAAAACACCATTAAGTTACAAAAAATCACAAATAATCCCATAATGTATGGTTACTTTCTTTTGAATTCTAATTCAATAATCGCAGCACGTTGAGTCTTTCGCTTCTCAGTTGCTATAAACACTTTATCGTGTAGCAAATTCAATGCAACACCTTCCACTTGTGCGGGCTTTATCCCAATCTTTCTCCTACTCAATACGCGCTTTCGATTCCAATCCAAATTTAAAATATATTGATTACCAAAAACCGAATATCCTACCAACAACACCTCCTTATGGTGCCAACAAGCGTCCGTTACCAAACACCGTGTATTTATCGACGCAACTTTTCGAGCAACTTGTTTACCTGGAGTATTCAAAAGCAAATACACATTACTTTTAAAGTTCTTCCAATTCTTTGTGAATAGCCAAATGGAATCACCTTGAACTAACATAGACTCGCAATCAAAATTATGTCTGAATCTCGGTTGAAAATCCAGTTGATCCTCAAAGGCAAATTCTATGGAATCAACCAACGAAGTATTTCTAATTCCTCGCTTATTAATTTCGGAAACATTACACTTCCAATCTTCAGTAAAAACAGCGGAATCAATATTGCATATTCGATAAATTTTCAAATCCCGGCGATTACCTCGATTGTTTCCAAAATCGCCAATGTAAACCCTTTCGTCATCTCGTGTTATCGCTTCCCAATCTCGATTATGTAAACCTGTAGCTACTACAAATGATTTGCGAATTTCCCAATCAAAAACAACAATATCCGACGAATTTCCGCCATCCTGAATCCCTAATAACCAATTGCTTCCTATTACAGGAAAGGCATTGCAGATTCCACTAATTTCAGATAAAGAATCAGTCAAATCCCAACCCACAGCTGTCCCAATTTTTGAGTTTTTTATTGAAGAAATTGGTTGGGCCGATAAGGGCCGAATGAAAAATAACAATGAAATAACAATCAACCCATACAAGAAGAGACGAAAGCCTTCTGAAATCACAAAGTAAAATACACCAAAAACTTTACTGCTTCCTACCATTGAGCCGCAGATCTATTAAAAACCTTTAAATAAGTGGACAACCGGCCATCAACTATGGAAACTTCTACTTATCAGCACCGTCGTTTTTTGCGCGAAAGACTGCTTTAGCGCCAATGGCTTTACCCATATCCATTCCAACTTCAATATCAGAACGGTAATGAATAGCCCCGTACAATCTACTTTTACTCGCTTCGTCGGCCATACTGAGATATTCAGCCGATTTTGACGGAATAATATAGGCCAAAACCGAAGCAGCAGCCCCACTAAAAGTACTATGTCCACTGGTATATGCCGGAAAATTGGGAACCCCTGTTAGTGTTTTGATGGATGGATCTACCTGACTTGGACGTGGATTGTAATAAAACATCTTAACATCCCAACAACAAATAGCCGCATCAAACATGGCCATGTTGATCAAGGCCAAATTTCGAGCCCATCGAGCTTCGCTGAAGTTCTGATTAACAAAATCCTCACAAGCAATTGCATTCCAATGCCCAGGAGGAGTATACGTACCAGCACCATCGGCCCAAAAATGCACTATTTTCATTCTTTCTCGGGTGGCATTTTTACTATAAAAACGCACCTCCTCCAGCTCTTCGTTGAATTTTGCAGAATTCACAGCCGGTGGCGGAGCGGGTCTTCCAGCGATTACATCGGCTGTATCCAATAACATGCCAATTACCCTGCCAAACATCGGTAACATCGGAGGCCTCGGAGGAGTTTCTAAACTAACCCAAGGTGTTTCACCACGCGCAATAACATCGTCGGATAACTTTTTCCAATCCGCGGCAGTTCCAACCGCCTTTGAAGCCCTATCAGTTCGTGCCCTATTCACAAATTTCGAAGCTACAGCTTCTCCCAACGCTACGCCTGCTTCAGTTTCGCTTCGAGTATTTGCACCCACCATTATTCGTACATTCAGACATTCTTGTAATTTCTTTTCGATGTAATCCTGATCGCCGGGAAACAACAACTTAAGCATTGTTGCCGCAGCTCCAGAAACTACTGCTTCTTCCGAAGGATAAGCAAAATCATTTACTATTGGTATCAATAATTTTATACTCGGGTCAGACACAAACGGTCTTGTTCTTTTAAATTTCGATTTATAGTGGTAGGCAGCTACCGCCGCATCGTATTGAGCAACACTTACGTAAGCATACGCCCTTGCTGCATATGGGGGATTAGCAAAAGGGAACAGGGGATACGCCAATGGATTAGTTGACGATGGTACTGGATAACTACCATCAGGATTTTGGTAGGGTGGCAAGTTATACTTCGCCACCAATTCTCGTAAGATTTCATTCCAACGCAACACCGTCCCTGCACTCCAATAACGGATTTGCTCCAACTCTTCGGATGTTAATCGTTGTTGCCAACTTTTTATTTCTAGCAATTCCAACTTGTAATTAGGATTTGAAGTTAAAATTGGCGCAGCGCAGGTAAATTCTTCTGGACTAGAAAGCAGTACAGGACTCCAATTACCGGCTGCTGTATCAAATTTCGTAGGAGATAAAGCAGGAAATAAATTGGTCCTATCTTCTACATCTCGTTTACAAGCAATTACAAAAACTAGTATTAACCCTACTACCCAAATCGAAGAGGTAATTTTCCCAAATCGAAATATATCCATTCTCATTTCTCAGATTCTCCTTCCAATATCGTTTCGTGATTCACAATTTCCTTATTTTTTGATTTGACCAAGAACTGATATACTAAACCCGCATTATAGCTGGTTGACTGACCCATATTTCGCCCAGAAATCACGGTATTTACCCCTGCCATTAAACTAAGACCATTGGACTTAGGCATGGGGTATTTAGTATTCAATCCCACCCGCATAACATCCATATTATTGCTCAAAAATGGCATATCGTTTCTGCGCATATCAAAACCGCCCAATGTATTCATACCATCCAACACCAGTTCAAAAATTTTATCTGCTCCCTCTCTCCAGCCTAACCGCACATTATAACCGAACACCGATGGCATCACCACTTGATTTGAGTAAATCATTTCCGTTGTATAATAGGCGGTTCTATCCAAAATCACATTACCTCGAATCATTCCCGTTGCTGAAGCCGTAGCAAACAGCTTCCCCTTCTGCGCATCCACCAACAATCTACCCATAGCTGTCTTACTTTTCATTCCAATAGCCAACGGCAAATAATCAGCGGTGTAGTCTTGAACTGGCAAACTACCGCCTATCACACCCACTGCACTTAATACCAAACCGTTAACATCTTTTATCCAAAATTCGTTTTTTAATAACAAAGTCAAATCCTGAAATCCCTGCTGTCCTATTAATGTTCCCGCTGAAGCCTCATTTTTAATCCAAGGCAACATAAACAAAACATTCAATTTATCTGTAACTCCATAATTCCCCATAATCATGGCCGATTGAGAAGAAACAGTTCCGATATTCTCATTAATCCTGTAGGTAGTTCCTTCCCAATAATGATCCCAAGAGGAAGACCCACCAATCATCCCTCCACAAAAATTCCGTTTTGCCATGAACAAGCCGTCTACATCTGTTTGGGCAGAAACTAAACCGACTATTCCTATGAATATCGATAATGTGATTTTTTTCATAGATTTTATGGGGGGTTTGAATTAGCAAATTACACAATTTTATATAAGCGCAGCAATGCTTATGGCATTTTTTCGTTATAAATGAATATAAATGTAGTAATTGGCCCCAAATTAATTCATTCCCAATGTCGCCAGAATTCCAAGAATTGCTTCAAAAATCACCTGAAATAGCACACCCGCATTTTCTCAAAATGTACGAGATCATCAAATCTGTTTGTCCAGAAGCCAATGAAGTAATTTCCTATGGAATGCCTACTTTTCGTCTCAGAACCAATCTTTGCTATTTTACAACCCATAAAAACCATCTCGGATTTTATCCAACAGGTTCTGGAATCGAAGCGTTTAAAGAACAAATACCTCCTTATAAATTCTCAAAAGGCGCAATTCAATTCCCTTTCAATCAACCACTACCAGAAGAATTGATAACACAAATCGTTAAGTTTAGAGCAGAAGCATGTCGTTAAATCACAAAAAATATCGCTTTTTAGCCCTTATATTGTTGCTAACCATCGCCTCTATTGCCACCCTATCTGTTGCTATACAAACCCCTAAAACATCACCCACTTGGCTACAGGTAAACCCCATAAGTTTATCCATTGGCGACAAAGTGGATAGTTTCAATGGCGTTTTCGTGTATTACAATGGTAATATCGGCCATGTATTAGAAAGAAATGTCAGTAAAGATGGATATAACATCGGGCTCAAATACCAATGCGTTGAATTTGTAAAACGATATTATTACCAGCATTACAAGCATAAAATGCCCGATAGTTATGGTCATGCAAAGGATTTCTTCAACAAAAAACTAAGCGATGGTGCCGTCAATAAAGCAAGAAATCTTATCCAATTTACCAATCCTTCAACATATCCACCCAAAATAGGCGACATTATTGTATTTGACGGTCATAGTGGTAATCCCTACGGACATGTGGCCATTATCTCAGCAGTTTCTGATAAATCGATAGAAATTGTTCAACAAAATCCAGGTCCAACGGAACCTTCTCGAGAAACTGTATTGCTAACAAAAATAAACGGCAAATTCGAAATCGAATCTTGTATGGGATGGCTAGGTAAACGGAAAATCAATTAAAAAATCAATCAATTAGATATTTCAATACTATCGAAAAGGATCTAGGATCTGAAGGCCATATGCCTGGCCCTGGATACATTGTTGGCCTTTTTGTATAGTATGATAAATTTAACGCATTATTAACTGCGGCTGTAATATAAACTTGGCTTTTAATTCTATGTGTAATTTGAAAATCCCATAATCCATATGAATTTACAACACCAATTGAACCTGTAATATTTGGAATATCTGTATTTATCGGATCCGCATATGTTTTAGAAACAAAACTATACAATGACCTAAACTCAAATTGCTTTATTCTCAGCTCAATACCCGACCTGCTTATTACGCCTGGGACACCCTCCAAAAGATTACCTTTAATGTTATAATTTTTACCTGATACCACCACATTACCTTTTGTATAAATCCCTTTTTGAATAGCAATTGACTCGAAGATTGAAAATCTGAATGATCTTTTATTGAAGACTTCCAATTCTAACAAACATTCTATCCCTTTTGTCAACGTGTTCCCAATATTCTTTTTTACTACATAAACTTGATTATTATAACTCTCAATCACTGATCCCAATTTGTTCGAAATAGACAATTCGTACAAATTAACCATATAGGAAATTTTTGAATGTTTATTTCTCCAATTATTTATTCCTAATTCAACTGTGTATCCAGTTGACCCTAATAAATGATTATCAATTTTTTCATATGAATTTGAAGGTATTATATCCTTGAATACTAATGGTCTGTTACCTTGACTTATTCCACCATATATTTTAATATTATCCTTCAATATCTTAACCATTGTAACACCGAACGCAGGTAAATTGTATGAAATTAATGGGGGAATAAAACCTGTATCAAGATACGATATTCTTCCGGTTACGCGACTTATCCCCTTCTCATATCTAATTCCAGGTGACAATACAAATCCTTTGTTCAACTCAATTGAATATTGAATCGACCCCGCAATACTTTTGCTATGCAATGAAATATCTCGCGGAAAAAAATTATTCTTTACTTGAAATACCGGACCAAAATCCGTCTCACAAATCCCCCTTTGATTACGCTGCAAAAAGTTATTAAAATAACGAACCCCAATGGACATAGTGGTAGAGTAATTTAGCAATTTTCCAATCCTAAGAAATCGCCATTCCCCCGTTCTACTATTAAAATGATCAATATCTACAAAACGATTGGGATAGCCCCCACCCAGTAAGGTATCTGCCTCTAATGCTGTACCTTCACGCTGAACACTATTTCTAAATCCAAACAACCCCGAAATCGTCAAGCTCATTCTACTCACATCATTAGGAATCCAATAACAAGAAATAGATGTCAAAAAAAGATTGGGTGAAAAGTAATTTCTAGACCGAGTTGACATTCTAGGATTTAACTTAAACATAGAATCTGTAAGCGGGCCAGGCAATTGCGTTTGATAATAATTTTTACTCACAGAGAATAAACTTTTAAAGTTACTATTGGGTGAATACCTTATAGAAGCATACCCAGAAGATGCTTTACTTTCTCCATTTTCTCTGTAGCCATGCGAACGTCGAAAATTTCCATATATATGAAAACTCCAATATTTCTTTTTTAGTGATATCGATTGATATATACTGTAGGTTTTAAAACTACTGTAGGTCTGAATCAACTCTAGTCTGATTCGTTTAAACGTATCCATATCTTTGGTTACGTAATTTAACAAACCACCAAATTCAGCACCGTATTGTAAAGCTGCACTACCAGAAACATGTTCTATTCTCGATATTGACTCCATTGGCAAGCTATAATGGCTTGCGGGATACCCATATAAATCGGAATTTATAATAACACCATTTTGCCTGATATTAAACTCCCAACTACGATGGGGATCTAAACCACGAACAGCCAGATTTATCTGATTCCCGGTACCATCCATATCATAAATAATTGCTCCAGGAATTTTTGCAAAAATCCATCTTCCAAGTTTCTGTGCAAACGGTTGAGATTGATTTGACATCGGCAAAGTCAAATTACTATTGCCTTCCGTCAATATCAATTCACTTCCACCTCCAATAGGCACTGTAAATGGATTTGATAAATTTAAAACTCTACTATCTTTAAGATTTGATTGTATTGAAATGGTATCTAATTTCTGTATCTGCTCCTTAACTATTTGTGCACTTATTTCTGATGTAAAAAACAATAAACGCAACATCAATGTTAACACAAAAAATCTCATATCGATATCAAAACTATTGATTTTATACATATCAAACAAAAAACTTATAACACACCAATAATAAATTTGAACATTTAGGAATAAGATAACGATATGATAACCCTAATAAAACTTACTTTGCAGCTCCATGCGAAATCAAAGCATCGATATAGCCAAAGGTTTTCTGTTATTATTAGTAATTATTGGGCATATTCTTCAAGGCACCTTTGAAGAATCTTTGCCCAGATATCTTATTTATGGCTTTCACATGCCGATGTTCATGGCTATCAGTGGTTATCTTTTTTCCGCGAACTTTAACAAAATCGCCACTTCTGATTGGATAAAAAAAATAATAAATAGAGCCCTTCTTCCTTGGCTGTTGGCTCTTCTCGTGTTTACTGTATATCTAAAATTTGTTGGTTACTACCAATTAGGTAACGCACAATTAGTCTTGGAGGCTATCACCAAACCATTCTATCACCTGTGGTTCATCCCCGCATGGATTGGTTATCAAATAATCCTACGCTGGTTTGAAAAAAAACAAATCACACCTAGTAACATCATCAGAATTTCGAGCATCATCACCGCAATTAGCGCCTGGTTACAAATCAGTGGACAAACCTATATTAACACTCAAGAAATTCCAATAATTGCTGAAATATTCTACTTATTAAGACCCCAATTTTTCCTATTTTTTATTGTAGGTCATGTATACAATAACCATCTGTCTTCCGCCCCTACCTTTCTTAAAAACACCTTAAATAACCCCATTCATCTAGGGTTTGCTGGTGCATTATACATAGGACTATTTTTCAGTCACCGCTTAAGTATCCACTTCCATGAAATCATCAGAACTTCTGTTAATTTTTTCGCTTTTCTCTACCTTAACCTATCCCTGTTATCAATTGCATTACCCTATGTACAAGCGAATGAATTACCCAAGTCATCCCTGCTGAATTGGTTTGGCAAACAATCATTACTAATCTATCTGTGGCACCCACTAGCCATCATCTTCGCCCGATATTCCATTAGCTACAAACCTACACCTGAATTTTATTTCTCCAGCATAACCTCTACCTTTACTATCGTAGTATTAATTTATTTTTATGACCGTCAGCGCCACCCCTAAAGCAGTTGTTGTCTATTGTGCATCCAGCAACCACATCCACGAAGATTACATGGTTGCAGCCGATGTTGTGGCCGAAAAACTCGTAGAACAAAAAATCAAAATCGTATACGGCGGCGGGGGATCAGGACTTATGGGCCGATTGGCCAACCGAGCACTCGCTCTCAACGGACAAGTACTAGGAATTATCCCCGGATTCATGAAAGATATCAAATGGGATCATCCGGAAGTAGCCGACATGGAAATTGTGGCCGATATGCACGAAAGGAAACGGAGATTTATTGAACAATCGGATGCCATCATTGCTCTCCCTGGAGGTCCTGGGACTTTCGAAGAACTCTTTGAAGCCATAACATTAAAACAACTGGGACAACACACACACCCCATCGTGATTGTCAATATTAATGGTTATTACAATCCATTAATCGAACTGTTGAACAATGCCATTTCCCAAAAATTCATGGCGGAGCATCATGCGAAAGCGTGGGTAGTGATCGAAGATCCTGCTAACATTATTTCTGCAATCCAAAACGCTCCACCTTGGAGCAAAGACGCAATACACTCAGCGGCATTGCTGTAATTATTGCAATTACAAAGTTCGGACAATTAATATAGACCCTAGACCCTGAACATTCAATAAATAGGTCCCGGGAGATAAACTCTCTAGGTTTATCTTTAAACTAGACCCTGAAAGCAGTCGTTTACCGTCCAAACTAAACAACACCCAATTGGCATCCTCTACACCAAGAACATTAATAATGTTGGATGTAGGATTAGGGAATACCGTTATCGAAGCACTTCTAATATAGTGTCTCCCCAATTTCTCTAGTCTAGGTTTTACTCTGAAAGTATCTGTACAATGCACGCATCCCAAGTCTATTTGAGTGCAAACTTGATACAACCCTGTATCTGGCAATTCCATTTTCGAATCCATAAAATTTAGCGGAATTCCGTTCCTGAACCAGCTAAGTTTACCCCCTTTCTGGGAGACCACTTCCAATAGCGAGTCCGACCTTTTCCACCATCTAATTGAGTCCCGTGTGGTAACCTCCAATACATTAAAATACGTTTCTTCACAACCCATAGAATTCTGTATCGTCACAAAAAAACTATCGGTCCATTTCGCAATAACCCTTGGATTTTTTGCTGTATTCGTCCATGTAGAATCCAAGTTAAAAGATCTCCATTGATAGGAATGATTATAAATTCCGGAGGAGGAAGATGTATCGCCCAAAATAACCGAATCCCCTTGACAGGCAATTATTTCTGTTTCCCATGAACCCAAAATTGGTTTGACTCCAGGAATTACCCATACGGAATCCTTTGAAACACAACCCGAACTCGCCAATTTACCAGCAACAACAACTTTCAATGCAGAATCCGGTAGTACCCACAAAAACTGGGTAGAGTCTTTTATATCGCTTCCGTTAACTTTCCAGTTAAAATCAACTAATTCAACGGAATCTTGGGCTTTCAAGCGAATCCCTGTACGTTCGCAGTCAAAAAATGTATCTTGTTGTGACGATAATGAAAGTGTAGGGATAGGCAAAATCTCGGACATCTGTAACCAACCATCTATCGCAGGTTTGGTGCTATTCCAACGAATTTTATAACCCAGCCCAGAAGGAATCCCAACGGGCAACACCCCGGAAATCACAACTGGAATTAGCGTATCTTTAACCCTATTTAGCTCATACCCTTTGGAAAAATCCCCCTTTGAATCACTCAATTGCAATACAAATTCATTCCCGATTTCAAAGGTTCCAATATTTTTTAAAAACGGATTTTTATAAGTATCGATGCTATCCCCCGCGCAGCCCATCGCTTCAGAACTCGGACCAAAAATATGCAACGCTGCTACATACACCTTACCACATAAAATGCACGTATACACCCATTCATTTCTTGAGCCAACAATCGTTAAATCTCCGGGCTTGGGCTCTCGAATCAGGGCTTTGGGACTGCCTTTGTAATATTTATTTAATTGGTAAATATTCTGCTCCGCAACGGCCGAAAAATACAAATTCCCCTGATCGTCTTCTGCCATTCCCATAACATTACTCAAATTCAAATACCGCAACAACGAAACGCTTGAATCCAATAATGAAACCGCTATCAAGCCACTGTTTGTAGTATCCTGAACCAGCAAAATCCTACCTCTATTTTTCTGCAACACCATGGCAGATGGCTTTTTCAGCCCCGAAACCCATATGGAAGTAGTTGGTGAATAGGGCGCTGATTTAGCAAAACGGGTTTTGTAAATAACGCCGCGCAACCGATCCGAAGTATATAGTATCTGGTCCACTGAATCGTAAACGCAATCCTGCAATTGTTTAACTCCCGAAACCGTTTCATACCCTAAAACCGAACCCGACGTATCATACACTACCATGCGGTTGGAATCTAACACCAAAACAACCCAACCCATAGGAAGCTTATGCATGGCTATATTTCTTGGCGATGCAAGCCCTTTCGCAAACAACCACTTATTGCCCCCTCTGTCTATTTGAAAAACTTCTCCACTTCCCTCATTCGTAATCAAATACTTATGATTCAGCGGATTATAGGCAGAAGCATTGGGTGCATTGTAATACAACTGACCCCATAACGAATTAATGAAGCCAATAAAAAGAAAAAGTAATAAGCGATTCTGCATGTAAACAATTGTCTAAATAAGACAATTAAATGCACTTTTTTGCTGCTTTCAATTAATAAATCGGCAAAAATCAATGTTTCACAACGAGTTGTATCGTTTCTACGGAAGTACCCGAAGTTACTTTCAGCAAGTAATTCCCACTGTAAACCGATTGCAATTCAAAAAAGCCCAAAGTACTACCCGCAGTAATCGTCTTTTCTGCAATCACTCTCCCTGATAAATCTATCAAAGAAATCAAAACATCAGTACGTTGAAGTCCGCCTAACTGAACCGCCACCAATTCCGAAGCAGGATTTGGTGTCACGCGCACAGAAGTTACTGGCATCGACGCATCTTTCACCTTGGCCATAGCTTTGTATTCAGTAGTAGTTTCACCAATATTTGTTACTTTTTGAACCGTTTTAACTCCATAAAACGTGGGACCTACAACATAAGGAAATGCGGAATTATTATTTTCATCCACCGTTGTGAAATAGGCATAAGTACCCTGAGGATATTCAGGGGTAACGCAAAATCTACCGTTGTGCTCATCCAAAAAATCCTCCGAAATTGGTGCCTTAAATTCATAATCCTCCTTAAACGTTCCCAACGGATAGGTCGAATTTACCGCCGGACCATCAGGAACATCCGTTCCATCAGCCCATTGAGTTCTTGTGGAAATTGAACGCAACTGATACGATGATTTCATACGAACTACCCCACCAGTGCCATCTGCATTTTTATATCCCAAAGCACCGTAAATTGGGAAACCATCGTATGCGTAACCAATTAATGGTGAATGCACCCCAGAATCGATTCGGTATAGCCCATCGGCATCATACAAATTACAAATAGTAGAAATAACTTGCTTATCCAGTTTAAATGCCGATGGATTTTGATGGTGGTGATAATTCCCCATGGCCGGATGACCTTTAGAACAATCAAATCCTTTCCGTTCAAACACAACAGCATCCCTAGTCCAATATTTTGTTCCTGTACAAGGTGGATTTCCCGGACCGCCACACCACGAATTTGTAGCGGTGTTCCATGCAACCCCATCTTGAAAATCAAACAAGGCAACACCATTAATAAAAACACCAATATTCCCTAAACTTGTCGCTGTTGGAGTACCCGTGTTTTTTTGAGGATTCAATGGAAATTTAAAAATTGCATTTTGCGATTGGGCTTGCGAAGGATTCCCGTCTAAAAAAGGGCCCGTTGGGTATGCCGGTATACCTTTCGTTTCTACATACACAAAGGAATTGGAATATTTCACAGACTGACAGTTTACCAATATTCCATTATCTATAGCAGTAGAATTCCCAGAAGAATAATAACTGCCCGTTTTGGTTGTATTTTGTAACCATGAGATTATTGCGGGATCCGTTTGTGCCGATAATGAAACTGCTTGAAATCCAAGGAACACAAGCAAAATCATTGATCCAAATCGCTTCAAAAAGGCTGCATAGGTGCAAGTATTGCTGCAAGTATCTAATTGCACAATTGTGTTATGATTCAAATCCATATCCATGAGACGAAAATAACGCCCAAAAGTTTAATCCTTAATTCTTTCTTTGGGGAAATGATAGTTTTTATTTCGTACAAATTCTTCATCGGTTAAAGTGAGTAAAAATGCGATTAAATCTCGCTGTTCATTGTCGGTTAAATGCATTGATACCCCATTCAATTCACCCAAAGAATTGTAATGCCGCATTACCGATGACAATGAGTTAAATCTTCCATCGTGCATGTATGGTAAGGTATATTTCAAATTCCGTAAACTCGGCACTTTAAATCGAAATGAGTCTCCAACCAGCCCCGTTACCTCGTACCTCCCCAAATCTCCCATTACATTGCCAACTAAATAATTACGTTGAAAACTAAAGTCAGAAAACAAAGGCTCACGATGACAACTACTGCATTTTTGCCGATATAGTTGATATCCATTCTGTTCTTGCAGGGTTAAAACAACCCCCTTCTCGCCACGTTGTACCTTATCGTATTTGCTATCTGCCGAAATCAAAGACAGCTGAAAAGCCTCCAAGGCTAACAACAAAACATCCGTGTCCCAATTTGCTTTCCCAAATACTAGCCGCAACTGCTTACGATAAAATTCAGAACGATTTAATCTAAACATGACCTCTTTCAACGAACTACCCATTTCCCTTTTATTTTCAATTGGCACTACCGGCTGAGCATACAATCGATGATTAGAGCCATCCCACATAAAACTCGGTTGCCATGCCAAATTAAACAAGGTCGGAGCATTTCGTTTTAGTACAGAATCCCCAATTCCATGACTTAAAGCATGATCATTGTGAGCAAACGCATTTAGTGGTGAATGACAGGATGCACAAGAGATTGAACTATCGGCGGATAAAATCGGATCAAAAAACAAATACCTACCCAATTGAATTGCCGTTCTATTTAACCCTTTATTCAACTTCTCGTTCAACGGTTGGGGGAAATTCTGTGGCAATTCTGGTCGCCATCGAACCGAAATCCAACCTGCGGCAAGCATGGATAACATTGAAAAAACAACTATCCTTCCTGTTCGCATTTTATTGTTTATCCACAATTAAAATCTCCTTGCATCGCGCAAATTATCATTTTTCGATCACCCTATTTTGACTTACCCGGATAAATTTGAATACAAGATCGTGCAAAAACATCCATTAATTTAGCGGCTGGTTCTCCCGGCGACATTATTTTATTTGAATATTTTTTCAAGCCACCTTCTAATAACGGCAGGATGTCAATTGCCAATAATGTTTCATTCAAGGGATAAACTCCTATTGGATACTGTATAGTTCTTGCCGTGGAATTGGGCCAACGGTAGCCTCCTAAATGCCATTCAATAGGTACAGCGTTATTCAATTGTTGAATCCACTGTCCTTCTAACTTCAATTGAATAAAGCCACTTTGCCATGCCCAATACATTGAATTCACGGGATCTAAATCATTAGTAAAGGCAACCGTTCTATGGGCTGCACTGTCTATGCCGATTCCAATTTCTATGCTGTCCATCTTCCCGTGTTTTGGGATTGATACAGATATTTTATGAATATTTGTTTGAGACAAATCAATCAATTGCTCCGAAAACATCATCTTGATTCTCTTACCTTGCTTGGCTATACCATTCAAACTCCCCAAATAAAACTTAAATGAGGAAACTACAAATCTCCCGCCTTCCATGTAAATCGTGTCCCCAATATTCAGAGGTTTTTTGCCCTGATTGAATTGTATAACTATATAGGACTGATGATTTCGAGGGGGTATTGATAATAAAAATGCAGGAGCAATAAATGCAAATACCAACAAGAGAAATTTACGCATATCTGCGAATTCGATGTTATTAATTAATTCCCTGGTAGCTTACTTAAATCTGCATACATCACTTCCCATTGATGCCCATCCAAATCCTCGAAACTATGTTGATACATCCATCCATAGTCTGCAGGCTCTGCATAAAGTTTACCTCCTAAGGATATCGCCTGCGCAACCATTGAGTCAACAGCTTCCTTTGATTCCAATTGCAATGCAATCAAAACTTCGGTTTGTGTGCGAGCATCGGATATAGATTTTCGAGTAAATTGACTAAAATGCTCATGTATCAATAACATTGCAACCGTAGTTTCATTGATAACCATAGCGGCAGCCGTTTCACCTGTAAACATCGGATTAAATGAAAATCCTAATCCGGAAAAAAAATCCATGGTTGCTTTTAAATCCGATACCGGCAAATTAATAAAGGTCATTTTGGCCGAAATAGAAGCAGAGTGACCTTGCATCGTTGAGGTAGTTTCCATTGTACGAAGATATTGACCATTTCAATACAAAATGGACGTTCACTGCTGACAATTGTCATTAATTCTTCCTTTTTAATGCTCTAACTTTGGATATAATAATTAGACGAATACTTATTTTTATAACGCCTATGAATTCAAACATAAAATACACCTTCATTTCCATAGTTTCATTGGCATTTAAAACCTCAGGGAATGCAGCAAAATTGGAAAAACATTCTTTTGGAATACACTTAAATTCAAAAGAGGTATCTATTAAATACGTTTCTAACAAGTACGCAATAGACAGCACGAAAACAGATAGTTTGTCGATGATTTTACTCAACGACGGCACCGATTTAATTGGAATTGTAAAATCCCAAGACATGC
>JACCDW010775922.1_pt1 | contig 17358 bp, 15 predicted proteins | sample 7449781 | NCBI WGS metagenome assembly JACCDW01 (sample SAMN15323449, study PRJNA562643) | freshwater metagenome | isolation source: river surface water | place: USA:Blue River Watershed | collected 2017-08-18
AGTGGCGCTTGACGGCGGCGGCCTTCTTGCGCTTGCGCTCGGTGGTCGGCTTCTCGTAGAACTCGCGGGCGCGCAGGTCGGTCAGCAGGCCCAGTTTCTCGATGGTGCGCTTGAAGCGGCGCAGGGCGACGTCAAAGGGCTCGTTTTCTTTAACACGGATGGTGGTCATTGACTCAAATTTCCAAATTGTGCCGGTCGCAAGCAACAGGGAAGATCGGGCCCTGACACTCCGATACCGGCTGTTTTCCCGTCACAGAACTAGTATTTGGCAGACGGGGTTTTGCCAGCAAAGACCGCGATTATAGCTTTTTTGAGCCGGTTTTCTGCGGGGTTCAGAGCGCTTGACCACTGGCGGCCAGTGCCTGGGCGCAGGCGTGGGCGCTGGCCCAGGCCCACTGGAAGTTGTAACCGCCCAGCCAGCCGGTCACGTCCACCACTTCGCCAATGAAGTACAGGCCCGGCTGCTTCGACTCCATGGTCTGTGAAGACAGATCGCGTGTGTCCACGCCGCCCAGCGTCACCTCGGCTTTTTTGTAGCCCTCGGAACCTGTGGGCACCAGGCTCCAGCGCGAGAGGGCGTCGGCCAGCTGGGTCAGGGCCTTGTCGGGCACCTCGGCCACCGGCCGTTGCCACAAGGGGTTCTGGCAGGCCCAGGCCTCGGCCAGGCGACTGGGCACCAACTGGGCCAGCTCGTTGGTCAGCAGCTTGCGTGAACGCTGCTTGGCGTCCTGCAGGCGCTCGGGCAGATCGACTTCGGGCGCGAGGTTGAGCCGGATCGGTGCACCGTCCTGCCAGTAGCTGGAAATCTGCAGCACGGCCGGGCCAGACAGGCCCCGGTGGGTGAAGAGCAGGTCTTCGTCAAAGTGCATGCGACTCTTTTTCTCGCCCGTCTCGATGCCCACTGGCAGGGCCAGCCCGGCCAGCTGGGCGTAGGGCGCCCAGGCATCACCATCAAAGGTCAGGGGCACCAGGCGTGGGCGGCGTTCCACCAGGCGCAGGCCAAACTGGCTGGCGATGTCATAGCCCCAGCCGGTGGCGCCAATCTTGGGAATGGACAGTCCGCCTGTGGCCACCACCAGTGCAGACGTCTGCACCGGGCCACGGTCGGTGTCCAGTTCGTACAGGCCGTCGCTGTGGCGCACGGCTTTCACGCCGCAGGGCTGCCAGCGCGTCACACCGCCCGCATCGCATTCGGCCAGCAGCATGCGAATCAGGTCTTCGGCCGAGTGGTCGCAAAACAGCTGGCCCTTGTGCTTTTCGTGGAAGGCGATGCCGTGCTTTTGCACGAGCGCGATGAAGTCCTGCGGCGTGTAGCGCGACAAGGCCGAACGGCAGAAATGCGGGTTCTGGCCGATGAAGTGCTTTTGCGGGGCCGACGGGTCAAGGTTGCGGTTGGTGAAGTTGCAGCGCCCGCCGCCTGAGATGCGGATTTTTTCGGCCACCTTGCCGCTGTGGTCGAGTACCAGCACCTTCAGGCCCAACTGGCCCGCCACACCGGCACAAAAAAGGCCGGCTGCACCGGCACCCACGATCACCGCATCCCATTGAGTCATGCGGGGGAGTGTAAAGGGCTGCGAGCGGCGACCCGGGTTCAGGCCGCGTGGCGTGCGGCTTCAGTGGCGGTCTGCCAGGCGCGCGCACCCTGCACCACATCGCCCACCACGATGATGCTGGGGCTTTGCAGGCCCTCGCACGCCATGGTGGTTTCGAGCTGGCCCAGTGTGGTCAGCGCTTCGCGCTGCTGCGGCAGGCTGGCGTGTTGAACGATGGCCACGGGGGTGTTGGCGCCCAGGCCTTGCAGCAGGCCGTTCTGGATGCTGTGCAGGCTGCTGACACCCATGTAGATCACGAGCGTGAGTTTGGCCTGATGGGCGGTATGCGCCAGGGCCACCCAGTCGGTGCCTGCGTCGCCAGGTTTGGCGTGGCCGGTGACGAACACCACGCCGTGGGCATGGTCGCGGTGGGTCAGGGGCGCGCCCAGGCTGGACAGGCCTGCCAGACCCGAGGTGATGCCGTTGATCACCTGAACCTCGATGCCTTCTTCGCGCAGGTGTTCCACTTCTTCGCCACCACGGCCAAAGATGAATGGGTCACCGCCTTTGAGGCGCACGACGTTTTCGCCTTCAAGAACGGCCTGCACCATCAGTTTGTGGATGAAAGCCTGTGGCGTGCTCTTGCAGCCGCCGCGTTTGCCCACCTGCACGATGCGTGCGCGGGGCGAAGCGTGCTCGAGCACCGCCGGGTTGACCAGATCGTCCACAAACAGCACGCTGGCGCTGGCAATGGCCTTGGCGGCCTTGATCGTCAGCAGTTCCGGGTCGCCGGGGCCGGCGCCCACCAGGGTGCAGCGGCCACCGGTGGCCGAAATCAGGGCAGGGCGTTTCATGGCTTCACCTCGCGCAGGATGTGTTGGACTTGCAGGGCAATCGGTTCGGGCACCGCGCGTTCGCCGCGCAGCACTTGTTGGATGTAGGCGGCGGTGCTGGCCGTGTCAATGGCGGGCATGTCGGGGAGCTGCTCCAGCGAGCCTTCGCGCTGGTCTTGAACGCGGCGTGTGGTGCCGTCCTTGAACACGTCCATGGCCGGGGTGCGGCGGGCATCGGCCACCGGCTCTCCCTCGGTGCCGCGCAGCAGCAGGGCGTGTTGGCCTGTCAGCGCGAAAGTGGCCGACATGGACTGCAGGTATTCGGGGTGGGTGTAGCTGCCCACCACCAGCGCGGGCGCGCCGGCCGAGTCGCAGGGGTTCATCAGTTTGACCAGGCTGTGGCCGCTGTTGCGCAGGCCCGCCACGCGGCGCACCGACAGCAGGCGCTCCAGCCCCGCATGCAGCGCGGCAGTGCGCACAAAGACCACCTGGCCCGCGCTGGCCTTGCCTGCCGAGGCCTGCACGCCCAGTTCGGCCAGCACTGCCTCAGCAGGCACGCGCTTGTCTTCGGTCACGCTGCCATGCACCACCACGGCCACGCCTTCGCGCGCCAGCAGCAGGGCCAGCAGGGGGGTAAGCACTGGCAGCTTGCGCGCACCGTTGTAACTGGGCAGCACCACTGTAGGGGCCCCGCCGGTGGTGATTTTGTTCAGCCGTGCGTGCGTGGCGTCCAGAAAACCGGCCATCTCTTCGGGCGTTTCACCCTTGATGCGCATGGCCAGACAAAAAGCGCCCAGTTCCAGGTCACTCACCTGGCCGTCGAGCACCTGCCCCATCAGGTCGGCCGCTTCGGCGCGGTCGATCGCGCGCGCGCCGTCCTTGCCGCGGCCGATGCTCTTGATGTAGTGGCTGATGCTCATGGGCCAATTGTCGAACAGGTTTGATGACTTTGCGTTATATGGGTATGCGTCCCTCAGGCGGACAAGGGCAGCTGCCGGACCAGGCGTTTGAGTTCGGGCACGCAGGAGCCGCAGCGTGTGCCGCAGTGCAATTTTTCTTGCAGCCGGGCCAAACGCTCGTGTTCACTGCCTCTCAGCCCGCTCAGGCAGGCGTTGATGGTGTCTTCGCGCACATTCAGACAGCTGCAGACCTGGCGGCTGGCCGGGGCCGAGCCTGGGGGGGGCGTGCTGCTGGCCTGCAGCCACTGGCGGGCGGGCCAGTCCAGTGCCTGGCCCTGTTCCAGAAGGTCTTGCAGCCACGCGCCTGAGCGGGTGTCGCCCGCCAGGGCAAAGCCTTGCAGGGCGCGCTGGCCTTGTGCATTGGGTGTGCTGAGCCGAAGGGTGCGCAGTTGGGCGCGTTCGCTGTCCTGGTAGCGCAGGGTGTCCGGCGTGTCCAGGCCCAATGGCGCCAGCACCTCTTGCAGCAGAGCGGGGGCGCAGGCTTGGTGCGATGCGGCGCGCAGCAGCAGGCCGGTGCGGGGTACCTGGTCTTGCAGTGTTGCGTCGGGGTCGGCAAAAGGCACCAGGCTGGCAAAGTCAAATGCAGCCAGGTGCTGCTGCAGCGCGCGGCGCGCTTGCCACACCTTGTCGGCACTCAGCCAGGCCATGGCCACCAGTGACCAGCCGTGCTGCAGTCGTGCCGATGTGATCTGCACCGCCGCATGTTTGAGTTCGGGCTGCTTGGACGATGGGCAGTGGCTGGAGGTGGTGAGCACGTTCACGCCCAGACCGGGTTGGCCTTGTGCGTCCCGGCCGCTGAGCACCTCAGGCCCCCAGTGCATGGCAATGAAAGCCTGCAGCGGCGCCACCTGTTCGCTGGCCTGCACCGGCAGCACCAGGCTGCCGCGCTTGCTGCGCACCTGGGCCAGCTCGCCGTCCTTCAGACCCAGGCGCTGCAGGTCTTGCGGGTGCAGCTGCACGCAGGGTTCCGGGCTGTGGGCGAACAGGCGGCCGGCGTTGCCGGTGCGGGTCATGCCATGCCACTGGTCGCGCAGGCGGCCCGTGGTGAGCGAGAAAGGGAACTGCGAGACCCGTTCTTCGTCCACGGGCTGCCAGCGCACGGCGGCAAAGCGTGCTCGGCCGTCTGACGTGGCGAAGCGGCCGTCGGTGTAGAGGCGCGCTGTGCTGTGCGCAGCGCCTTGGGGCCGGGGCCATTGGGCCGGGGCTTGTTCCAGCAAGTCGTAGCTCAGGCCGGTGATGTCGAGGTCGCGTCCGTGCGTGCTGTCGCGGTGTTCGTTCCAGATGGCTTCGGGGCTGGCGTAGTCGAGCAGGCGGGCGTCTTGCGGGCGGCCGAGTGCCACGGCCAGGCGCTGGCCAATCGCACAGGCGATCTGCCAGTCATGGCGGGCCTGACCCGCAGGCGGCACGGCGGCGCGCACGCGGCTGATGCGGCGTTCGCTGTTGGTGACGGTGCCTTCTTTTTCGCCCCAGGTGGTGGCGGGCAGCAACAGGTCGGCCAGTTCGCAGGTGGCGGCGGTTTCAAAAGCCTCCTGCACGATGACGAATTCGGCGCGCTCGAAAGCGCGGCGCACCGTCTTCTGGTCGGGCATGGACTGGGCCGGGTTGGTGCAGGCGATCCACAAGGCCTTGAGCTGACCGTCGGCAGCCGCTTCGAACATTTCGACGGCGGTCAGGCCCGGCCGGGCCGACACCTCGGGCACGCCCCACAAGGCCGCGACTTCTGCGCGGTGTTGTGGGTTGCCCAAGTCGCGGTGCGCCGAGAGCAGGTTGGCCATGCCACCCACCTCGCGCCCGCCCATGGCATTGGGCTGACCGGTGAGCGAGAGCGGCCCGGCGCCGGGTTTGCCGATCTGCGCGGTGGCCAGGTGCAGGTTGATCAGGGCCGCGTTCTTGGCAGTGCCGTTGCTCGACTGGTTCAGGCCTTGGCAATACAGGCTCAGCGTCGCGGGCGAGGTCGCGAACCAGCGCGCGGCCATCAGCAGGTCTTCGGTGGCGATGCCGCAGATCTGCGCCACGTGCTCGGGCGTGTGGTCGGCCACCAGCATCTGCAGGGCTTCAAAGCCGCTGGTGTGGGCAGCGATGTAGGTCGGCTGCGTCCAGCCCTCGCGCAGCATCAGGTGCAGCAGGCCGTGGAACAGCATGACATCGGTGCCGGGCTGGATCTGCAGGTGCAGGTCGGCCATGTCGGCGGTGTCGGTGCGGCGCGGGTCGACCACGACCATCTTCAGATCGGGCTTGGCTCGGCGGGCGTCTTCAATGCGGCGAAACAGGATGGGGTGTGCCCAGGCCGCGTTGCTGCCCGCGATGAACAGGCATTGGGTGAGCGCAATGTCTTCGTAGCAGGCGGGTGGCGCGTCGGCGCCCAGCGTCATCTTGTAGCCGGCCACCGCGCTGCTCATGCACAGGCGCGAATTGCTGTCGATGTTGTTGGTGCTGAGCAAACCTTTGGCCAGCTTGTTGAAAGCGTAATAGTCCTCGGTCAGCAGCTGGCCAGAAATGTAAAAACCCAGCGCATCCGGCCCGTGTTCGCGCACGATGGCAGCCAGCCGCGCAGCGGCCATGCCGGTGGCGGCGTCCCAGTCGAGTGCCTGCGGTGCCTGGCCACGCACCGAGCGCCACTGGGGCGTGAGCAAGCGGGTCTGCTGCGTGACCTGCGGCGCCGCCGTCAGGTGCAGCGACTGGCCTTTGGTGCACAGTCGGCCGAAGTTGGCCGGGTGGTCGGGGTCGCCGCGCACGCCGGTGATCTGCGTGCCGCACGATTCAATAACCACGCCGCAGCCTACGCCGCAGTAGGGGCAAGTGGATTGGGTTTCGCGCAGCAACTCGGTCATTGGCACATCCTCAAACTCAAGAGCAAGCGGTCTTGCGCGATGCCGGACCTGCGATTGGGCGCGTCAGCTCGGTGGCGTGACCGGCCAGTTCATCGGCGTCCAGGTACACCACACCGGCCGCCACCTTGACGGCAAAGCGCGGGGTGCAGCCCTCGTCGGGTGCCTGGGCCATGCCATCGCACAGACCAACTGTCCAGTTGTGCAGTGGGCAGGCGACCTGCTGGCCGAACACGATGCCTTGCGAGAGCGGGCCACCCTTGTGCGGGCAGCGGTCGAGCAGCGCAAACACTTCGTCGGCGTCGTTGCGGAAGACGGCCACATCCAGGCCCTGGTCGCGCGCCACGCGGCGTGCACCGAGCACGGGGATGTCTTCGACGCGGCAGATTTGTTTCCAGTTCGACATGGTTTTTCCTTATGCGGTGGTCACTGGCTCGAACTGGCGGGTGTCGACATGGGCTTTGTCGAATTCGAACCAGGGGTCGGGCTCGCCGTCCAGTGCGTGCTGCAGGCGGCCCCACAGGGCCTTGCGGTTGGCCTCGTCTTCGAGGACTTTCTTCTTGATGTGCTCCATGCCCACACGGTGCAGGTAGTGCACGGTGCGCTCCAGGTACCAGCCTTCTTCGCGGTAGAGCTGCATGAAGGCGCCGGTGTGCTCCAGCACTTCTTCGGCGGTCTTGAGCTTGACGAAGAACTCGGCCACTTCGGTCTTGATGCCGCCGTTGCCGCCGATGTACATCTCCCAGCCGCTGTCCACGCCAATCACGCCCACATCCTTGATGCCGGCTTCGGCGCAGTTGCGCGGGCAGCCCGAAACGGCGAACTTGACCTTGTGCGGCGCGTACATGCGCCACATGGCTTTTTCCAGGTCTTTGCCCATTTGTGTGCTGTCCTGCGTGCCCATGCGGCACCATTCGCTGCCCACGCAGGTTTTGACGGTGCGCAGCGCCTTGGCATAGGCGTGACCGCAAGGCATGCCGATGTCTTTCCAGACGCCCACCAGGTCTTCCTTCTTCACGCCCAAGAGGTCGATGCGCTGGCCGCCCGTGACCTTGACGGTCGGGATCTGGTACTTGTCCACCACGTCGGCGATGCGGCGCAGTTCGTCGGCCGTGGTCTCACCACCCCACATGCGCGGGATCACGCTGTAGGTACCGTCTTTCTGGATGTTGGCGTGGCTGCGTTCGTTGATGAAGCGGCTTTGCGGGTCGTCCTGCGCTTCTTTGGGCCAGGTGCTGATGAGGTAGTAATTGACGGCCGGGCGGCAGCTGGCGCAGCCGTTGGGCGTGCGCCACTCCAGAAACCTGAACACACTGCCCGTGGTCAGCAGCTTGTGCTCTTTGATGGCGTCGCGCACCGCCTGGTGCCCGTGCGGGGTGCAAGCGCAGATCGGCTTCATTTTGGGCGTGGCCGAATAATCGCCGCCCGCGGTGAACATCAGAATCTGCTCCACCAGTCCGGTGCAGGAGCCACAGCTGGCACTGGCCTTGGTGTGCTTGCGCACTTCATCGAGCGTGAACAGGCCTTTGTCCTTGATGGTCTTGCAGATCGTGCCCTTGGTCACGCCGTTGCAGCCACACACTTCGTCGCTGTCAGCCATGGCGGCGGCTTTGCTCTGCCCTTGATGGCCGACATCACCGATGTTCGATTCACCAAACATCAGCTTGTCGCGGATGTCGGCCACGCTGCGGCCTTCGCGCAGCAGCTTGAAGTACCAGCTGCCGTCCACCGTGTCGCCGTACAGGCAGGCGCCCACCAGCTTGTCGTCCTTGAGCACGAGGCGTTTGTAGACGCCACCGGCTGGGTCGCTCATCACGATCTCGTCGGTGCCATCGCCGCCCATGAACTCGCCAGCACTGAACAGGTCGATGCCCGTCACCTTGAGCTTGGTCGAGGTCTGCGAGCCCAGGTAGCGCGCAATGCCGAACTCGGCCAGGTGGTTGGCCAGCACCTTGCCCTGCTCGAACAGCGGGGCCACCAGACCATAGGCGATGCCGCGGTGTGCTGCGCACTCGCCCACGGCCCAGATGCGGGCGTCGGTCACGGTCTGCAGCGTGTCGGTGACGACGATGCCGCGGTTCACGTGCAGGCCCATGCTTTCGGCCAGCTGGGTGTTGGGGCGGATGCCCACGGCCATGACCACGAGGTCGGCGCTCACAGGGCTGCCGTCCCTGAATTCGACCTTGGCGACGCGTCCACTGTCGCCTGCCAGCAGCGCCGAAGTCTGCGCGCCCATGCGGAACTGCATGCCACGCGCCTCCAGAGAAGCCTGCAGCATCTGCCCCGCCACCTTGTCGAGCTGGCGCTCCATCAGCCATTCGCCCACATGCACCACGGTGACCTGCATGCCGCGCTTCATGAGGCCATTGGCCGCTTCCAGCCCGAGCAGGCCGCCACCGATGACGACCGCATGTGGGTACTGCGCTGCCGCATCGATCATGGCCTGGGTGTCGGCGATGTCGCGGTAGGCCAGCACACCCGGCAAGTCCTTGCCGGGCAAGGGCAGCATGAAGGGATCGGAGCCTGTCGCCAAAATCAGGCGGTCGTAGCCGGCTTGCACGGTCTCGCCTTGGGCATTGGTGGCGTTCACGGTGCGGTGTACCCGGTCCACCTGGGTGACCTTGAAGCCCGCGTGCAGCGTGATGCCGTTGTCCTGGTACCAGGCCCAGTCGTTGAGCACGATCTCGTCAAGCGTCTGCTCTCCGGCCAGCACCGGCGAGAGCAGGATGCGGTTGTAGTTGGGGTGGGGCTCAGCACCGAACACGGTGATGTCGTACAGGTCGGGGGCCAGCTTGAGCAACTCTTCAAGGGCCCGAACGCCGGCCATGCCGTTGCCGACCATGACGAGCTTCATTTTCTGACGGGGGGTGACGCGCATGTCCATGGTGGTTCTCCTCAAGCTGCCTTTTCCACATGCCCCTGACGGGTGTAGAGAAAGTCGATCACCGCCTTGCGGTATTGCTGGTACTGGGCGTTGTCGGCCAGCGCGATGCGTGAACGCGGGCGCGGCAGGTCTACCGCCAGCACCTCGCCGATCGTGGCGGCAGGGCCGTTGGTCATCATCACGATCTTGTCGGACAGCAGCACCGCCTCGTCCACGTCATGCGTGACCATGACCACGGTGGCCTGCGTTTTGGCCACGATCTCGAGCAGCTCGTCCTGCAGCCTGGCGCGGGTGAGGGCGTCGAGCGCGCCAAAGGGCTCGTCCATCAGCAGCACCTTGGGCTCCATGGCCAGGGCGCGGGCAATGCCCACGCGCTGCTTCATGCCACCCGAGATTTCGCCGGGCCGCTTTTGCGCCGCGTGTGAGAGGCTCACCATGGCCAGCGCGGCGTCGGTGCGCGCGCGCAGCTGGGCCTTGGGTTCGGTCCGGCCGAACACGCGCTCGATACCCAGGTACACGTTGTCAAAGCAGGTCAGCCAGGGCAGCAGCGAGTGGTTCTGGAACACCACCGCACGGTCGGGGCCAGGGCCGGCGATCTCTCGGTTGGCGCACAGCAACACGCCATGCGTGGGTGTGGTCAGACCTGCAATCAAGTTGAGCAAGGTGGACTTGCCGCAACCCGAGTGACCGATCAGGGCCACGAACTCGCCCTTGGCGATGTTGAGCTGGATGTCCCGCAGGGCAGGGAACATGCCCTTGGCGGTTTTGAAGGTCTGCTCGACGTCCTGAATCTGGATGAATTTGTCGGTGTTCATGATTTGACGTCCTCGTAGCTGAAAGCGGTGGCCACACGGATCAGGGCGTATTCGAGCACCAGCCCGACGCCGCCGATCACGAAGATGGCGATGATGATGTTCTTGACGTTGAGGTTGTTCCACTCGTCCCAGACCCAAAAACCGATGCCCACGCCGCCGGTCAGCATTTCGGCAGCGACGATCACCAGCCAGGCGGTGCCGACGGCCAGACGCACGCCGGTCAGCATGTAGGGCAGCACGGCGGGGAACAGGATGGTGGTGGCGATCTTCCATTCGGAGAGGTTGAGCACGCGGGCCACGTTCATGTAGTCCTGTGGCACGCGCTGCACACCGACGGCGGTGTTGATGACCATGGGCCAGATCGAGCAGATGAAGATGGTCCAGATGGCCGCCGGGTTGGCGCCTTTGAAGACCAGCAGGCCGATGGGCAGCCAGGCCAGCGGCGAGACCGGGCGCAGCAGGCTGATGAGCGGATTGAACATGCGCGAGAGGAAGGCGAAACGCCCGATCACGAACCCGGCTGGAATGCCCACCAGCGCCGCCAGGCCAAAGCCCACGGCCACCCGCTCCAGGGACATCAGCACGTTCCAGCCCACGCCCTGGTCGTTGGGGCCTTTGCGGTAGAACGGGTCGCTGAAAACATCGATTGCCTGCAAGCCCGTCTCGTAAGGGCTGGGGATGCTGCCCTTGGTGGTGATGGACACCAGCGCCCACAAACCCATCAGCAAACCCAGGCCCATAAGGGGCGGCAGCACCGCCAGCCAGAACGGGCGCCAGTCTTTGTTCATCATCTTTTTCCCCTCAGGCTTTGAGCTTGAAGCTGTCGGCGTATTTCTTGGGATCCTTGCCGTCCCAGACCACACCGTCGATCAGTTTGTGGCTGCGTATCTCGCTCTTGGGCACAGAGGCGCCTGCTGCTGTGGCGGCCTGCTTGTAGATGTCGATCTGGTTGATCTGTTTGGCCACGGCCAGGTAGTCGGGGTGGTCCTTGAGCAGACCCCAGCGCTTGTGCTGGGTCAGGAACCACATGCCGTCGGACAGGTAGGGGAAGGGCACCGCGCCGTCGCCATAGAACTTCATGTGGTTGGGGTCGTCCCAGGTCTTGCCCAGACCGTTCTGGTAGCGGCCCAGGATGCGCTGGTTGATTGCATCGACGCCGGTGTTCACATAGCTCTTGTCCGCAATCGTCTCGGCCATCTTCATCTTGTTGGACAGGCTGGCGTCGATCCACTTGCCCGCTTCGATGATGGCGGCCGTCACGGCGCGTGCGGTGTTGGGGTATTTCTTGGCGAACTCGCCGGTGGTGCCCAGCACTTTTTCGGGATGGTCTTTCCAGATGTCCTGCGTGGTGGTGGCGGTGATGCCGATGCCGTCCATGATGGCGCGGTGGTTCCAGGGTTCGCCCACGCAGAAACCGTCCATATTGCCCACGCGCATATTGGCCACCATCTGCGGCGGCGGCACGGTGATGACCTTGGCGTCCTTGAGCGGGTGGATGCCGTAGGTCGCCAGCCAGTAATACAGCCACATGGCGTGCGTGCCGGTGGGAAAGGTCTGGGCGAAGGTGTATTCGCGCTTGTCGCTGGCCATCAGCCTGGCCAGACCGGTGCCGTCCACCGCGCCTTTGTCGGCAAGTTTTTTGGACAGGGTGATGGCCTGACCGTTGTGGTTGAGGGTCATCAGCACGGCCATGTCTTTCTTGGGGCCGCCCAGGCCCAGGTGCACGCCATAGACCAGGCCGTAGAGCACATGGGCAAAGTCCAGCTCGCCATTGACCAGCTTGTCGCGCACGCCGGCCCAGCTCGCTTCCTTGCTGAGCACGAACTTGACGCCGTATTTCTGATCGAGGCCCAGCACCGAGGCCATGACCACGCTGGCGCAGTCGGTCAGGGGAATGAAGCCGATCTTCACTTCCTTCTTTTCAGGGGCGTCCGATCCTGCGGCATGCACCACCGAGCGCAGGGCGGGCGACACGCCAGCGGCACCCACGGCTGCCGCCTGCATCACGGTGCGGCGGCTCAGGCTGGTTTTGAGGAAGTCGGTCATGGCGGGTACTCCTGTGAGATGACGAAAACAAGAAAAGCGTCCTCGCGCTGCTCACACCTGCAGGGCAGGGTGCGAACGCACGGGGACGCCTTTGTCCTTTGCACCTGAGTCCGCCGTTGGACTCGGTGCGTTGACCTTCGTTGGTCTTGTTCAGATCACTGCAAGGGCTGTGCCAGGGTTTTCCTGGGGCTGAGTGGTGGTTTGTGCACCGGCGGTGTGCAGGCGCACTGCCTTGGTGCCTGGGTGTGGTGCGCCTGCGGGGGGGTTAGCCCAGCAACTCGGCCATGTCGATCATCTGCTGTGCGATGTCGGCCAGCTTGGCGCCCTTGTTCATGGCCGCCTTGCGCAGCCGGGCATGGGCCTCGGGCTCGCTCAGTCCCTGGCGCTGCATCAGGATGGCCTTGGCACGGTCAAGCAGTTTGCGGTCCTGCAGTTCGCCGCGTGCGGTGTCGAGTTCGGTCAGCAGCGCCTCCTGGTGCCGAAAGCGCGCCATGGCCACCGTCAGGATCGGGCGGATGCGCTCGGGTGCCAGGCCATCGACGATGTAGGCCGTCACACCCGCGGCCACCGCCTCGTGTACGTGCGAGGTGTCTTCGTCGCTGGTGAACATGACGATGGGGCGGCGCTCATCGCGCGTGGCCATGACCACATGCTCCAGCGCATCGCGCGCATCGCTCTCGGCGTCCACGATCACCAGATCGGCCCGCAGCTGCGCCAGACGTTCGGTCAGAAAAGGATCGGCCGGCAGCGTGGCCACCAGTCTGTAGCCGGCTTCGAGCAGACCGATGCGCAGCAGCCGCGAGCGCTCGGCCTGTGCCTGCGCGTGCGCATCGCCCTCTTCCAGAGCTGGGTCGGAAATGATGACAACGATGCGAAGGGCTTCAGACATGGATCGATAAAAGCAAAAAGCGGGCCGAAGCCCGCTTTGCTGCAGAGGGGGCTGGACTCAGGCCGGGTCCATGCCATGCTGACGCTTGAGCGCGTCGCAGGCGCCGGACTGCCAGAAGTCGAGCAGGGCGCGCATGGCCTGCGGCTGCTGGCAGGTGGCGGCCACTGACCCTGAGAAGGTGGTGATGATTTCCACGGCTTTGGGCAGGCCGCCAACGATGGTGATGCCCTGCACACCCAGCATCTCGCTGAGCTGCTGGAAACCCAGCGCCACTTCGCCCTTGGCCACCAGCGATCCCACCGGCACACCCGGTTTGGCCTGCACGATGCGTGGTGCGATGTCGTCGGCAATGCCCCAGGCCTCGAACTGTTTGGCCAGTTGCACGCCGCTGGGGCCGGTCGAATAGCCCAGAGTGGGCGCGGCCAGGATGGCGGACTTGAGAGCGGCCTCGGTCGAGATGTCGGGCACAGGCCGGCCTGCCGGCACGGCCACCGCCACGCCCGAGAGGACGAGGTCGCTGCGGCTGCCGGTCAGCACATGGCCGCTGGCGATCAGCTTGTCGATGGCGTTGCTGGCCAGCACCACACCGTCAAAGACTTCGCCTGCTTCGACCCGTTTGGCCGCGTCCACGCCGCCAACGGATTCGACGTCGATCCGAACATCGGGTGCCTGAGTCCTGTAGAGCGCCACGAGATCGACCAGCAGGGGCTTGGTGGCCATGGAGGAAATAAGGCGAAGGGTGGTCATGGTGGGGTGTCCTGGTGACCGCGAGCATGCGCTGGCGGACGAAAATCGTGCAGACGATTATGGCCAAGCCCGAAAGGCACACCCATGCTCCACGTAAACTAGCTGTTATGCGAATTTTGGGCATCGAATCTTCCTGCGACGAAACCGGTGTGGCCCTGGTTGACACCACCGATACAGGCTGGCCGCGCCTGCGGGCGCACGCGTTGCACAGCCAGATCGAGATGCACCAGGCCTATGGTGGCGTGGTGCCCGAGCTGGCCAGCCGTGACCACATCCGCCGCGTGCTGCCGCTCACCCGCGAGGTGATGGCCCGTGCGGGTCAGGCGTTGGCCGATGTGGATGTGGTGGCCTACACCCGTGGACCGGGCCTGGCCGGGGCCTTGCTGGTGGGTTCGGGCGTGGCCTGCGCGCTGGCGGCCGCTTTGGGCAAACCGGTGATCGGCATCCACCACCTCGAAGGCCATTTGCTCTCACCTTTCTTGAGCGAAGACCCGCCTGAATTTCCTTTTGTCGCCTTGCTGGTGTCGGGCGGCCACACCCAGCTCATGCGGGTGGACGGCGTGGGCCGCTATGAACTGCTGGGCGAAACGATTGACGATGCGGCCGGTGAGGCCTTTGACAAATCGGCCAAGCTCATGGGCTTGCCCTACCCCGGCGGCCCCGGTCTGTCGCGTCTGGCCGAGCAGGGTGACCCGGCAGCCTACAAGCTGCCGCGCCCGCTGCTGCACAGCGGCGATCTGGACTTTTCATTCGCCGGTCTCAAGACGGCGGTGCTGACCCAGTGCAAGAAGATCGGCGAAGCGGCGCACACCGAGGGTGCGCCCGAGCGCGCCGATCTGGCGGCTTCGACCCAGGCGGCCATCGTTGAGGTGCTGACCCGAAAGGCCATGACGGCTTTAAAGGAAACAGGCCTCAAACGGCTGGTGGTGGCCGGCGGCGTGGGTGCCAACCGCGAACTGCGCCGCCAGCTCAATGCCCTGTGCGACAAGGCCCGTGTGCGGGTGCACTACCCCGAGCTGCACCTGTGTACTGACAATGGCGCCATGATCGCCATGGCTGCGGCCATGCGTCTGCAGGCAGGCATGCAAGAAGCACAAGCGCGCTACAGCTTCGATGTCAAGCCGCGCTGGCCGTTGCAAGACATCGTGAGCGAAGCCCCTGCGGTGTGATCATCGCTTGCAGGGCTGGCTCCTGCAGTGGCCGGTGTTGTGGGCGCTTGTCCTGCAGGGCCCACGCTGGGCATCAGAGTTCTTCGACGCGCCGCGGTGGGTAGCTGTCCCAGGCTTGGCAGCCAGGGCAGTGCCAGAAATGTTCCTTGGCCTCAAATCCACAGGCGGCGCAGCGGTAGCGGGCCAGTGGGCGGGCTGCGGTGTCCAATGCCTTTTGAACTGCGGCTGGCACAGCATCCTGTGCGGGGGCAGCCGCCAGCCAGCGCGAAGCCGCCAGCAGTGAGGGGTGCTTTTGCAGGTGTTGCAAAAAAGGCTGACGGGCGTCGCTGCCGGCGGCTCCGTCCAGCGTCACCAGGGCCTCGAGCACGTCCAGGTTGGGGTGTTGCTGGTAGTGCTCGCGCAGCAATTCGCGGGCCGAGCTTTCTTGCCCACAGGCCTGTGCAGCTTTGACCAGACTGCTGGCCGCCAGCGCTGCAGCCGGGTCATTTTGTGTGAACAGTGGGCGCAGCGCGTCCAGGCTTTGGGGCGCTTGTTGGAGCGTGAGCAGCAGCTGGCCCAGCAAAATGCGCGCACGCGGGGCCTGCGGTACTGCTTGCACGGTGTCTTGCAACAGCGTCAGGGCACGGTCGGTGTCGCCGTGGGCAAAGGCCTCACGCGCCTGTTCGCAGCGGTAGTGCGCCTGGCGCACGCTGAAGTTGGCTTCGCCTGAGTTTTCCAGCAGTTCAGCCACTTGCGCGGCTTGCGGCCATTCGCGCGAGCGCTCGTAGATGGCCAGGCGTGCCAGCCGTGCCTGCCCTTCGTAAGCAGTGCCCTCGAGTTTGCGCAAAGCGTCTTCGGCACGGTCGAGCAGGCCTGCTTTCAGAAAGTCGAGCGCCAGCCCATGCTGGGCGCGCTGGCGGTCGGCGCTGCTCAGGTCAGCGCGGGCCAGCAGGTGTTCATGCACGCGCACGGCGCGGTCGTATTCGCCCCGACGGCGGAAGAGGTTGCCCAGCGCAAAATGAAGCTCCGAGGTGTCGGGGTCGTTTTGGACCGCCTCGATGAAGGCGTCAATCGCTTGATCTTGCTGTTCATTGAGCAGGAAGTTCAGGCCCTTGAAGTAAGCGCGCGGCGCTTGGCGATGGGCCAGGCGCAGCTGGCGCAAGTCCATGCGCGAAGCCACCCAGCCCAGTGCAAAGGCCAGCGGCAAGCCAATCAGGATCCAGGTCAGGTCAAGCTCCAACGTGTGTCTCCGGTTCCTGCGCAGCGCTTGTCTGCGGTTCCTGTGTCTGTTGGGCTTGTTGTGCGGCCTGGCGTTGACGCCACCAGCGCGGCACCATGCCCAGCACACCCACTGCCACGCCCAGGGCAAAGGATGTCAGCACCACCAGCACGGTGGGGGCTTGCCAGAAGGTGCCAAAAAAGAAATGGACGCGGGTGTCCTGCTGGTTGTTCAGGGCAAACGCAAACAAGGTGAAAAAGACGGCAGCCTTCAGTACCCACTGAAGCAGCCAGAGCAGACGTTTCATGCCGGACCTCGCAAGTGGGTCAATTTTAGGGTCTGCGCGTGGCGCAAAAGCTTACTCGGATGATGCGGCAGCACTTGCGGCAGAGGCATCCACGGCTTCGCGCAGGGCCTTGCCGGGTTTGAAATGGGGAACGCGCTTTTCCGGGATCATCACGGCTTCGCCAGAGCGCGGATTGCGACCCACGCGGGGAGGGCGGCGGTTGATGGAGAAGCTGCCAAAGCCTCGGATCTCGATGCGGTGGCCACGCACCAGCGCGTCGCTCATGGCGTCAAGCACCGTCTTAACGGCCAATTCGGCGTCTCGGTGGGTCAGCTGTGTGAAGCGGGTCGCCAGTTCTTCAACCAGATCGGATCGGGTCATCGCAGGGTCCTTGACTCAAAAAAGCCTGCCCCGAAGGGCAGGCTTTGAGGGGCTGAAAGCGCAGGCGATCAGTTGTTGTCGAGCTTGGCGCGCAGCAAGGCGCCCAGGCTGGTGGTGCCGGCGTTACCAGTGTTTTGGCTCAGCGAAGCCATGGCTTCTTGCTGGTCAGCCTGGTCCTTGGCACGGATCGACAGGGAGATGCTGCGGCTCTTGCGGTCCACATTGGTCACCACGGCGGTCACTTCGTCGCCTTCTTTCAGGACGGAGCGGGCGTCTTCCACGCGGTCAGCGGAGATTTCCGAAGCGCGCAGGTAACCCACCAGGTCTTCGCCCAGGTCGATTTCAGCGCCCTTGGCGTCCACGGTCTTGACCTTGCCGGTCACGATGGAGCCCTTGTCGTTGACCGACGTGAAGGTGCTGAACGGGTCGCCGTCGAGCTGCTTGATGCCCAGGGAGATGCGCTCGCGGTCCACGTCCACGGCCAGCACGATGGCTTCCACTTCCTGGCCCTTTTTGTACTCGCGCACGGCTTGCTCGCCCGGCTCGTTCCAGGACAGGTCGGACAGGTGAACCAGGCCGTCGATACCGGCAGCCAGACCCACGAACACGCCGAAGTCGGTGATCGACTTGATCGGACCCTTGACGCGGTCGCCGCGCTTGGTGTTCTGGGCAAACTCTTGCCAGGGGTTGGCCTTGCGCTGCTTCATGCCCAGGGAGATGCGGCGCTTGTCCTCGTCGATCTCCAGGACCATGACCTCCACCTCGTCACCCAGGGAGACGATCTTGGCGGG
>JACCDW011760358.1_pt1 | contig 17356 bp, 16 predicted proteins | sample 7449781 | NCBI WGS metagenome assembly JACCDW01 (sample SAMN15323449, study PRJNA562643) | freshwater metagenome | isolation source: river surface water | place: USA:Blue River Watershed | collected 2017-08-18
ATTTGCCGCATAAGTATTTAATCCAATGGCAAAATACATTTACGAGCACAATAATTGGACCAGCTTTAGTTGGGATGATAAAGCCATCAATGGAATTTTTGGCGAAGTTCGATTCATGCAAGGCAAAATCATCGGACACATGAATGCCCTTGGATTCTCTGCCAAAGAAGAAGCCACACTCAGCTCCCTAACCTTAGACGTTGTTAAATCTTCTGAAATAGAAGGAGAATTGCTCAACTTAGAACAGGTTCGCTCATCAATAGCCAGGCGATTGGGGATTAACACCGCTGGACTTGTGCCGAGTAGCCGGCACATTGAAGGTGTAGTTGAGATGATGTTGGATGCAACCCAACGCTACGAATTACCTTTAACTGAAAAACGCTTGTTTGGCTGGCACGCAGCACTTTTTCCCACCGGATATAGTGGACTTTATAAAATTGAAGTGGGCAAATACCGTTCTGGCGAAATGCAAGTAGTTTCAGGAGCTATGGGCAAAGAAAAAGTCCATTATAATGCAATAAAACCAGCATTAGTAAAAGAAGAAATGGACAAGTTTCTAACTTGGTTAAATCATGACAATCAACTTGATCCCGTATTAAAAGCTGCCATTGCCCACTTTTGGTTTATTACCATTCATCCCTTTGATGATGGAAATGGTCGAATGGGTCGTGCGATAACGGATATGTTGCTTGCCCGTGCTGAAGACAGCGGGGAAAGATTTTACAGTATGTCAAGCCAAATATTAAACGAACGCAAACGCTACTATGAAATCTTACAAAAAGTTCAACATAGCACGGGAAACCTGACCGAATGGCTCGATTGGTTTTTGAATTGCCTGAAAAATGCCATGCTTACAACGGAAAATACGACACAAAAAATAGTTCAAAAGGCTGAGTTTTGGAAACTACACCAACAAACTCCCATCAATGAAAGACAACGCTTGATGCTCAATAAGCTTTTAGACGGAATTGACGGTAAATTACAAACATCCAAATGGGCAAAAATCACCAAAACCTCCACAGATACCGCCTTGCGTGATATAAAAGATTTGATTGAAAAAGGTATCCTAATACAAACTGCCGAAGGCGGTCGAAGCGCTAATTATGAATTACAAAAATAATTAAATTTAACCCCAGGTTTTAACCTGGGAACTTAAAAAACCGATGTATTCATCTGCCTTCGGCTAGGTCCCTAAGCTGAAGCCTAGGGTTATCAACTATTAACCTCAGGTTTTAACCTGAGGACATACAGAACCGATGTATTCCCCAGCCTTTGGCTGAGTCTCTATGCTAAAGCCTAGGGTTATAAACTTTTAGCTTAGGCTTAAGCACTAAATTACCCTCCTTCACTCTTAATTCTTCACTCTTAATTCTCAACTCATTTCCCTATCTTTGTCCCTTATTATCCTCACAAAGATTCCCACATGAAAGTAATTCAGGTTGTCGGGGCGCGCCCCAATTTCATGAAAGTAGCTCCGCTGCATCGTGCCATTCAAAATCTTCCCGCTTGGACCTCCAGGATCGTACATACGGGCCAGCATTTTGATGCCAAAATGAGCGACATCTTTTTCACGCAATTGGAACTCCCCAAACCGGATTTCTTTTTAGGCATCGGTGGTGGAACACAATCCGAAGTAACGGCCAAAATCATGTTGGCCTTCGAACCTATTTTAATTGAAGAAAAACCCGATCTAGTCATCGTGGTGGGTGATGTTACCTCAACCCTCGCATGCACCTTGGTTGCCATTAAACTAGGCATCCCTTTGGCACACGTCGAAGCAGGTTTACGCTCCGGCGATCGCAACATGCCCGAGGAAATCAATCGAATTTTGACGGATTCCGTGGCCGATTACTTATTTGTGACGGAACAAAGTGGCATCGACCACTTGAAGCGCGAAGGGGTATCGGATGACAAAGTTTTCTTCACCGGAAATGTAATGATCGACTCACTCGTTCGCTACCAAGAAAAAGCAAAAAGCAGCACGATCTTAGAAGACCTCGGCCTTCGGACTCCGGACTCCGGACTTAACAATCCGGACTCCCGACTAGCGACTAACGACTATATTGTCATGACCATGCACCGCCCGGCGAACGTAGACACCGAACTAGGACTAACTTCTATCTTACGCTTAATCGAATTGAGTAGTACAAAAACCAAAATCGTTTTCCCTATCCACCCACGCACCCGTGCGCACATGGAGAAATTTGATTTACTCCATGCCATCGAAAGCAATCCGAATGTAATCTTAACGGAGCCTTTGGGCTATTTGGAATTCATCCAATTGATGAGCCATGCAACAGCCATCTTGACGGATTCCGGAGGAATTCAAGAAGAAACAACTTACCTCGGTGTGCCTTGTTTGACTTTTCGTGATTCGACGGAAAGGCCGATTACGGTGACGATGGGAACGAATCAGTTATTGGCCGATTTAGATCCTGACAAAACCTACGAAGCATTAACCCACATATTGAAAGGCGAAACGAAAAAAGGTGAAATCCCTCCATTATGGGATGGAAATGCTGCCGAACGCATCGCCGCAAAGATCCAGGAAATTTTCGCATAAATATGCATAAACCGCTCAACATCGTCCTCCTCTCCTATCACAACCAAAATGGTGGTGCCGGGATTGCTTGCGGCCGATTGCGCGATGCACTCGAAAATGCAGGCCATCAGGTCAGCATGCTCGTCCAAGAAAAAACAGGGATGGATGATTCTATTTCGCTCAACAAGACCCCTTGGGACAAATTAAAAGCTTGGCTTTTATTTATTCTAGAAAGACTGAGCTTTCTGCCTTTCGAAAAAAACAAAGACGTTCGCTTCCTCTTCAATCCAGGGAAATTTGGACAAGATCTTAGCTTACACCCCATGATCCAACAGGCCGACATCATTCATCTGCATTGGGTAAATTTTGGCATGTTATCGGTCAACAATATCAAACAATTACTGAATACGGGCAAACCGGTTTATTGGACGCTTCACGACATGTGGGCCTTTACGGGTGGCTGTCACCACAGCGGTAACTGTTTGAATTTTCAGGCAAGCTGTGGAAATTGTGAAGAGTTCATTAAGCATCCAGCCGCGGATGATTTGAGCCATCAGATTTGGCAGAAAAAATTCGATGCATTCCGAATGCCTAATCTGCACATCATAACCTGCAGCGATTGGTTAAAAGAGCGTGCAAAAACAAGTAGCATTTTGAAAAACCAAGGCATCGAAAGCATCCCAAATGCCATTGATACCTCGCATTTTAAACCCGCCGACAAGCAAAATGCCAAGCGCATTTTGGGATTAGATTCTAGCAAAAAACACATCTTATTTGTGGCAATGCGCGTGAATGCCCCCAAAAAAGGCTTCAGCTATTTGGAAGAGGCCTTGAAAGGAATGAATCCCGAACAATGTGAATTAATCATCGCAGGTAACGCGCAAGAATTACCCAAACTTGCTTTACATGCCCACAAAATGGGACATATAGATTCGGCCGATAAAATGATTCAATTATATCAAGCTGCGGACGTATTCGTTACGCCATCTTTGGAAGAAAACCTCCCCAATACGATCATGGAAGCCATGGCTTGTGGAACGCCTTGTGTGGGTTTCAACATCGGCGGAATCCCCGAAATGATCGATCATCAAATCAATGGGTATGTAGCTACTTATCAATCCGCAGAAGACCTGCATCAAGGCCTGAATTGGACATTAAGCAATGCACCGGAACAAGCCGCACGTGAAAAGGCAGAAACAGCGTATTCAGCGAGCATTATTGCAGCAAAACATGTAAACTATTACACGCATGTCGGCTAAATTAAGCATCATCACCATCACCTATCAGGCGGAAAAATACCTAGAACGCACGATTCAAAGTGTGCTAGCACAAGGGAATCGTACTGAAATCGAATACATTATCATCGATGGGGCATCCAAAGATGGTACGCTCGGATTAATCGAACAATATAAGAATCAGATTGATAAATTCGTATCAGAGCCCGACAAAGGTATATACGATGCGATGAATAAAGGCTTACAAATAGCTACTGGGGAGTATGTCATTTTCATGAATGCGGGAGATTGTTTTGCAGAAATCAATACGGTAGAAACCTTGCTAAAGACCATGCAGCAAAGTCCGGATGTCATCGTGGGTGATGCATTATTTGTAGACGAAACAGGAACTGCCATCGGTTTACGAAGCGAAGTAACGCCACATAAAATCCCGGCAAATTTAACTTGGCATTCCTTCCAATATGGGATGGTCATTTGCCATCAATCCTTTATTGTTAAACGGTCAATCGCGCCCTTATTTGATTTAACTTTCCGATTAAGTTCCGACATTGATTGGGAAATCAAATGCCTGAAATTGAGCCAAAAAACGATTCAATTGGCTATCCCGATTTGTCGGTACTTAACCGGAGGAGCATCCGTACAAAACCTGAAACGCTCCTGGCAAGAACGCTTCCAAGTCCTCAAGAGGCATTTTGGCTTAGTGAAGACCCTGTTCTCACATCTAATCATCATCACCAGGGGCATTCAATTCGCCCTGCAAAAAGGTGGTAAATATTGGTAAATTCCCGTAAATTGAGCGCTTATGAAAGTTACGCTTAGCCTTTTTGCTCTATTATTGATAAGCCTTTCGGGTTTCGGTCAAAAAATTCGCTTTGCTTCAAGCCTCGGAACAAGCTTGATCAACTGGCACGAACAACAAGCCACCATTGATTTTGGTGCCCAAATCAGCTACCACAAACCTGGAAAAAAACGCTTCTTTTATGTCAAATTAAAGACATTAGGAAACGTTACATCCGCTGAAGTCAATCGCCAAAGTTACATTTTTGTTGAGCCTCCAATCATGCCGAACAACATGCCTTTGTCGGCAACCGAACCCTTATCAGCCATGTATCGAGGAGGGCAAGCAGAAATAGGTTATCAGTGGCAAAACAAATCTGGATTTTCCCCCATTTTAGCTATTTATAGCAAATCTTTAGCACGGAAAATCACGTCTAATCAATCGCAATATATCGAGGAGGAAAAATATTCCTTACATGGCATTAGTGTGGGCCTCAACTATGCGTGGAAAAACAAAGAATCCACCATCAATATTCAAGGGCAAATATTCGAGCCCATTTACCGGGATGTCACATTGTACGGAAGGTATATCGGCGTGCCCTATTCCTCCCTAACATCTGACAATTCGATTTGCTATAAAAGTCAGATTGACTTCCATATTAAGAAATATGGAATTGCAATTAATTATGAAATTCTGAGTTTTGGCTCCGCAAAAAATCCAAATTCAAAATCGATTGAATCTTCTGAATCCCAACTAATCTCAACATTATTCACGTATTATTTCTAAGTCATGCTTTTAAGTTTACTTGTATCAGCCTGGCTTTTTTGTGCGCCTGATACCTCAAAAACCTTAGATGAAGTTGAGGTACATGTGCTAGAACAGAACAGGACCCGACTCTCTAGTCCGGATGCTTTTAGCCTGCTCAGCTCAAAGGACATACATGCGATTCAAAGCAATAGTTTTAGCAGTTCCTTGAATGCACAAAGTGGGGTCCGACTAGAGGAACGCAGCCCAGGAAGCTATCGCATGGCCGTTCGAGGAAGTTCGTTACGAGCTCCTTTTGGCGTTAGAAATATCAAAATTTATTGGAACCAAATTCCATTCACTGATGCAGGTAATAATTCGTATTTGACCATTTTAGAACCCGATATGATGGAACAAATCATCCTGACCAAAGGTCCTACGGGTGGATTGTATGGGGCAGGAACGGGAGGTAGCATCTTGTTTAACGGTCCGCAAGGACCCAATAAAATCGAACATCAAGAGATAGGAAACTCATTGGGTGGCTATAAACAAATATGGGATATCCAGCAATCAGGACACCGAGTTTATGCCTCTTTCTGGCAACAACCAGGTGCTAGAGATTGGTCGGCGATGAAAAAACAAGTCCTCAGCCACGAATATCATACGAATTTTGGCATTAATGGAACGATTCAAGTGACCTCTTATTATGCCGACATAGCCTATCAAACCCCTGGCGGATTGACCTTGGCACAGTTCAAAGCTAATCCCTTTCAGGCACGTCAAGCCGCTGGAGCATTTTTTGGCGCGGCCGAACAGCAAGCAACTTTTCATTTAAAATCGTTGGGGACTGGACTATCGATTGCCAACACATGGAATGGGAACTGGGGATATAACCTAGTAAATTCGATACAAGTTAATAAAATTGAAAACCCCAGTATTCGGAATTATGAAATTCGACATGAACCGAATGTAAGCAGTCGGGGCGTCATCCATTACAAGCAAAACAAATCAGCCCTTGACTTCGGATATGAATTTCAAATAGGTCAATTCGACAGCCAAACCTTTGGCAATCGTAAAGGAATTAAAGACACCCTACAATTTACTCAAAATACGAACATCCAAAGTGGCAACATCTTTGCACAATGGGATTATCAGATTAATTCGAAATGGAATTCGACCATTTCATTGAGTGCAAATGGCTATTGGACGCAATACATAGGGAATGAACAGAACCTAACACCTCGGTTTGCCTTGGTTCGGAAACTAGGGAATCATCAGCGCATCATAGCTAAAATCGCTGCAGGTTATTCACCACCCAGCATCGCGGAGTTGAGGCCATCAACAGGAACCATCAATACAAATCTAAAATCCGAAAAAGGCTGGAATAAGGAAATTACCTGGCGAGGCCATTATGAATTGTTTGATTGGGATTTAAGTGCCTTTCAATTCGATTTGGATGAAACCATCGTGATCCGTCGGGCCGCTGACGGTTCAGATTACTTTGTCAATGCGGGAAAAACGACCCTGCAAGGGATTGAATTAACCTATTCGATTTTACTGGGCAAGACATTACGCTTGAACAATGCCGAAACAATTCAAAACTTTCGCTTTATAGATTACATTTCAGGAACGAAGAATTATTCCGGTAATCGGCTGACAGGTACGAGTCCTTTCCAACATGCTAGCCTATTACAGTGGCAAATACATCCGCATTTGAGCTGGAATGGCCAATTTTTATTTACGGATATGATGTTCCTAAATGATGCGAATACAGAGAGACTTCCCTCCTCTCGCGTGTGGAACAGCAAAATAAGTTATCAGCAGAAACATTGGGCGCTTTGGTTGACAGCTGAAAATATACTGAACGAAATGTATGTTTCAGGCCCCGATTTGAATGCCGTCGGGAACCGATTTTACAATGCGTCCCCAGGCCGTTATTTTCAAGCGGGGCTAAGAATCACGCTTAACTAGGTCGGGTAAAATTCAATTTTTCCATTAAATCTGCGGCATGTGAATCGCTCACAGGAATATCAAATGTCCCTATTTTAATTCGTTGTTGCTTGATGGATTCAATCTTCCGAAGATTGACAATAAACGATTTATGTACGCGCATAAAGCCATGTGGCAAGACTTTAGCCTCCAAGGATTTCATCGTAGTCTTCGTCAAAACCGGCCTACGCTCCCCATCCAAATAGATTTTCACATAATCCTTTAAGCCCTCAATGTGTGAAATTTGTGGAATAGAGATACGGACCAACGAATATTCTACATTGACAAAAAAGAAATCTTCCAAAGGTTCTTGAGACAGAGAGGAAGAATTAACAGGGGGCTTTTGCAAATTGAATAATTGAAAAGCCTTATTAGCCGCCAATGAAAAGCGTTCCAAACTGACGGGCTTCATCAAATAATCTACGGCGTCCAATTGGTAACTTTCTACGGCATAATTATCGTATGCTGTCACAAAAATAACTAGGGGCTTTTTTGCTAAAGATTGGATGAATTGTGTTCCTAGCATTCCCGGCATTTGAACATCAAGAAAAATCAAGTCAATCGCATTCGATTGTAATTGCTCCATGGCCTCGAAGGCATTTTTACATGATGCGACTAAATTCAAAAATGGGATTTGGCGTACATTTTCTTCCAAAAGTTTACGACCCATATTCTCGTCGTCCACGACGATGCAGTTCATCTTTTCCATAGTTTTATTTCTTTTGTAAGGTCATCTGTAAATCAACTTCGAAAACTTCATCTGTTTCGAGAATCTGTAAAGTATGTTGATTGGGATACAACAAGGCGAGTCGGCGTAATACATTTTTCAATCCAATACCCGAACTTTCATCCTTTACACCATCTTTTATTTTCCCTATTTTATTTTTTACCTGAAAAGTCAATTGGCCATGATCGATGAAGAATTTAATCTGAATATATGGTTCTTGAACAAAGGCAACTCCATGCTTAACCGCATTTTCAACAAATGGAATCAAGAGCATCGGCTCAATGGAACATCCGCGAATTGTACCATGAACCTCAAAATCGATCGTAACATCATCCTGAAATCGCATACGTTGCAAATCGACATAATTACGCAGGTATTCCAACTCCCGCTCGAGTGAAACCATACTTTGGTCTGAATCATACAACATATAGCGCATCAAAGAAGACAAACGAATGGTCACATCCTCCGCTTGTTTGTCGGCCTTCGTCCGAATTAAATACACGATGCTATTCAAGATATTAAAGATGAAATGCGGGCTAATCTGCGAACGTAAAAAGGAAAGCTCCGATTTCATTTGTTCATTATTTCGCTCCTCTTTTTCCGCCTCAAAATTGATAAATTCGAGTAATAAGCCATAGGTAGATGCAATGCCTGTGATCATGACCAAAGGAAAAATGCCCTGAGGGTCAAAAAAACCATTATGCTGTTCGAAAGGCAGGAAATACAAATGATACAGGGATTGTATCCCAAAAAAAAGGGCAACAACACCAAATAAACTTGCAAAAAATGCAAATACCCCAAAACGCTTAAACACATGGGGAACAAGCACGAGGGTGATGATGTAAAATAATGGAACAACCGTTAATAACTCTAACCAACTATGTTCCGAAAATTCGGGATTGACGTGCGGATGTGGATGTTCATTTTCATGTGTTTGATGCACGGGACTTAACAAAGGAAGTCCAATCCACAAGCCCCAAAGAATCAGGTTAAATAATACCTTAAAGGTTAATTTCGTTTTGGGAAGATTCCAAGCACGCCACATAAGCTTTCATTTTGCCTTACAAAGCTAGGCATTCAGACTGAAATAGAAAATACAAATGACCAGCCACACAATCTTGTCGACCAGTACACCTATAAAGCCTATTTACTTACAAACCGACTTTCGTCTTCGAAATAAGTTTAGTCATCGAATCCCAGAAATCACTTCAAAAAAAAAGATTAGCTTGCGGAGCAATTAATTAAACCCAAATTACATGAACTATTCAATCCGCTTAATCGCAATGAGTTTAGTGATCTTCGCATCCACCCAACTAAACGCCCAACAGTCTGTTTTGATTAAACGCGACAGTACGAAAAAAATCCAAACCTTGTTTCAAGACAAAATCAAATCCTTCGGACTTTCGGTTTCACCTACATTTCAATTTGGATCCATGGGACCACAAGCGGGAATGTCCATGGCCTTACATCTAAATAATTCTTGGGAAATCGGTGGATCTTTTACACGAACCATGCGCACACATCGGGATGAGTATATGTTTGGTCAATTAGACCAACAATTTCATGCCTTGTCCATTGCTTATACCGCCAAAGCGAATCGTTTGGTACATCTCAGTTTTCCATTGTTAATAGGAGCCATTCGAACGAGAGAATTTACACCACTTTTGATCTCTGACCCTAATCCGATGTATTCAGGCTATGGAACTCACTTCCATTCCGATGATTATAATCAGAGATCCGTTTCCTTGGGAATCCAACCCGGGGTGCAATTGGAATTAAATGTGTTGAAACATTTACGCGTGTTTACGGGGGCCAACTACCGTTTTGCCTTAGGTGAAAACAGCACAGCTGCCATGCAAGGGTTCGTTGGGACACTCGGATTAAAAGTTGGTCTATTCGACCGCAACATCAGAATGAAGAAAAAATAAATTAGATTGATCTACCATAAAAAAGGCTGCCCATTTGAGCAGCCTTTTTATTTGGGATTAAAATCGAATTAAAAATTCCGCTCGCCAGCTTCGCGTTTTCCTAATAAAACCGCGCCGACCATCGCAACAAAGAAGAGAATAGATACCAATTCGAATGGTAGTAAATATTCGGAATATAACACTTTACCCAAGTTTTCCACCATACCTGTTTGTGAGCTAAAATTAGCTGTATTTTCCGCCGTAGGGGCAGGCAATGTATTCTTATGAAAGGCGGCCACTAAGATAACCAATAAGGTTCCCGCGACTACTGATCCGGCCAATTTCATTAATGAACTTTTGGATTCTGGCATATTCTTGCGTAGATCCAACATCATGATAACAAAGAGAAATAATACCATGATAGCACCCGCATAAACAATGATGTTTACAGCCATCAAAAACTGTGCATTCAACAAGACATAATGTCCTGAAATACAGAAGAAAGTGAACACCAAATACAAGACGCTGTGAATTGGATTTTTTGCAAATACGACCATCAGTGCACTTAAAAGTGTCAAGGCTGACAGAAAATACCAAATGTTTGTAATTTCCATAGTATGATTATTTCCAACCATCGCGCAAATAGCGCTGGTCCATGTTTTCGACTAATTTATCTTTTCCGTAAATCACCTCATCGCGTGTGCTGAATACGGGAACCATTTTATCATGGCGCAGGAAGATTGCTTCTTTGGGACAAGCCTCTTCACATAAACCACAGAAAATGCAACGCAACATATTGATTTCATACACTTTCGCATATTTCTCCTCCCGGTACAATTTCTCCTCCCCTTTCTTGCGCTCTTCAGCCACCATGGAAATTGCTTCCGCTGGACAAGCTACCGCACATAAACCACAAGCAGTACAACGCTCAGCACCCTGCTCATCTTTCTTCAAAATATGATGACCACGGTAGATTGGGCCCAAGTAACGCTGTTGCTCCGGATAACGAATCGTTACCGGCTTTGAGAAAAAGTGCTTCAAGGTTGTTGCCATACCACCTACAATCGCAGGAAGGTACATGCGTTCAGCCAAGGTCATTTCACCTTGCTCCAACACCTTTGTTTTATTACTTAATTTCATATGCCTAAGCTATTTTTTTCTTTCTTGATAGGGCATCATTCACGACTAAACCCACAAACAAAATTACAATTCCCCCTAATCCCGCAAGAATCGGTTGGTCTATCAAAATACCAAAACCCGTTATAACAACATTGAACATAGACAATGGAATTAAACCTGTCCAACCTAGTCCCATCAATTGGTCATAACGGAAACGTGGCAATGTCCAACGAACCCACATAAACACAAACACAAATAACAAGGCCTTTCCGATTAATGCCCCCATTCCTAAGAATGCCGCTACATTAGAACCAAATTGTGCCGCAATAAATGAATAACCAGGATAATCGTAACCTCCAAAAAATAAGGTTGCCATCACTGCACCTGAGATAAACATATTGATGTATTCTGCGAACAGGTAAAAACCCAACTTCATCGAAGAATATTCGGTGTGATACCCTCCAATTAATTCCGTCTCACACTCAGGTAAGTCGAAAGGCGTACGATTACATTCCGCAAATGCACAAATCAAGAAAATCACAAAGCCTATCGGTTGTTGTAATATATTCCAGTGCCCCGCTTGTTGGGTCTCCACAATCGCCTTCGTCGACAAAGAACCTGAAAGCATTAAAATCGCAATGATGGACATCCCCATCGCTAATTCATAGGAGATGTTTTGAGAAGCAGCACGAATAGCTCCTAACAAAGAATACTTGTTATTGGAAGCCCAGCCACCCACTAAAATCCCGTAAACCCCTAATGAAACAATTCCGAAAACCCAAAGAATCCCGATGTTTACATCGATTCCTTGTAAGTCAAAGGTCACGCCAGCCACAGTCACCGTGTCCCCAAAAGGAACGACCGCGGAAGTCATCAAGGCTGTCAACATGGACAAACAGGGTCCCGCGATGAACAACCATTTATTGGAATTTGCCGGGATAAAATCTTCTTTCATGAACATCTTAACCGCATCTGCCAAAGGTTGAAAAATTCCAAATGGACCCGCACGATCCGGACCAATTCGGTCTTGCATGAAAGCGGCAATCTTCCGCTCAAAATACGTAGAATAAGCCGCTATGCCCAGCGTAATCGCAAATACGATTCCGATGAAAATGGCTTTGGCTGTAAAAACATCATTCAATAATTCCATATCCTATTTCTTTGCAGGTAAACTAGCTTGATTCGTTAAAAAACTACGGTCACGGTCATCGTCAATTTGTTTGAAATCCCGAGCAGCTTGTGCGATCGGGAATGCAGGACGGATTAAACCAGCACCATATTTATTTGCAGAAATAACGGAATGCCGAGCAACATTAGTAGGTCCTTCGATCACCCAATCACTCGTTTTCTTCCGATCAAAACGACAAGTATTGCAGATAAATTCTTTCAATTCACCCCATTCATTTTTACGACCCGTCACGCGAATCACCTCATCGCCACGGTACCATAAGGTCACATTTCCTGAACACTTCTCACAGGCACAATGCGCTTCCATCGGCTTCGAGAACCAAACACGGCTTTTGAAACGATAGGTCTTATCTGTCAATGCTCCTACAGGACACACATCTATTACATTCCCCGAGAAATCATTGTCAATTGCTTTCTCGATATAAGTACTAATTTCTGCATGATCTCCGCGGTGCATCACACCATGTACCCGACCATCTGTAATTTGATCTGCGGTGTAAACGCAACGGTAACATAAGATGCAGCGATTCATGTTCAACTTGATGTTGTCACCTAAATCCACCGGCTCAAATGTATTACGATCTTCCACCGTACGCGTGCTAGAAACACCATGTTCGAATGAAAAATCTTGTAAATGACATTCCCCTGCCTGATCACAAACTGGACAATCCAAGGGATGATTTAACAACAAAAACTCAACGATTCCCTTGCGCGTTTCGAGCACTTGTTCATTCACCGTATTCTCCACAATCATTCCATCTTGAACAGTTGTGATACACGCTGGAACCAATTTAGGCATTGGACGCGGATCTTTTTCTGAACCAGCAGTCACTTTGACCAAACATGCGCGGCATTTACCACCAGAACCCTTCAAAGGCTCATAATAACACATGGCAGGCGGTGCCACATCAGGACCGATCATACGCGCGGCCTGCATAATCGTGGTTCCCGGTTCTACTTCCAGGGTGATATTGTCAATCGTTACTTTCATAATCTATCATCTAGCGGGATAATCCCGGTTATTTGCTATGTAATTGGGCCCAACGGTCCATAAATAATGCCGCCGAATATTGCACAGCGCGCTTTTCCAGCTCTTGCTGATATCCAGCTAATTGCTCAGAACTTAAATGAAGCAAAGTGCTTAATTTATCCACAAGCACATCTACATCCCAGCTCTCCACTAATAATTCATCCAGCCCTTGCAGAAAATCATTCACACCCCCACTCGCTCGAACACCTAAAATCGGTCTTCCCACATGCGCTGCCTCCAACATCACTAAGGGAAATGGATCCTCACGCGACGATAGAAAAAACACATCCATCGCTTCAAAATACGGTCGGCTATCCGAACAAACAGGCAATAAATGCACCTGCTTTTTTAAATCCCAAGACTCCTTACTCGCAAGTAAATTGTCGGAATATTCATTGTCCAACATCCCCAGCCATATAAAATGTACCTTCGGCATCTTTGTAATTAACTTTTGAGCTACTTCCAAAAATACATCTGGAGCCTTTCTCCATTCAGCTAAGCCACAACTAAACACGATGGGCGAATCCGCAGGTATCCCTAAAGCAGCTCGTACAGGGTCATTCAGATTGTGAGTTGCCTCAGGCAATTCAATAATCGGTGGTAATAAATCTATTTTACCCGCATCAACTCCAAGCTCTTTCTCCAAAACCGTTTTGACCAAGGCAGAAACTGCATAAACCCGACTCACTTGTTTGGCTATAAACTTCCGATCTTTTTCGGAGGTAAAATTTGAAATCGAATAACTCAATTCATGTACATACACTTCAAATGGAACCTTTAAGGAAACCAATTCGCGTAGCAATGAAACAGAAGAAACCGTGTTCCCAATGATGCAATCAAATGCCTCCGCACCTAGCGAAGACAATATTCCTGCCATCTTTTGAGCACTTGGAGTCCGATCCCATTCTCCCGGTTTGCGAAGTCTTGGAATCCGTTGCTTCACCTTAAACCAAAGTGGACGATCAGTCCTCCAAACCCAAACTTTGGCTACTTTTTTATATTCGGCTAACAAATTTCCCCCATCTACCAGCAACAAATAATTCGTCAAGCCCTGAGCCTTTCTTTCTCTTAACCAGTGTAAAAGAACCAACTGAGCTCCGGCACGATTTCCATCATGGCCAACAAAAAGTTTTTTTGGCTCTTCCATTTATTTCGTCCAACTAGCGCCTGGACGCATATATACGGCCCCTGGTTTTGTTGCTTCTTCCGGATGTGTCACGTGCCATTCAAATTCATCTCTGAAATGACGAATTGCCGCTGCAACTGGCCACGAAGCCGCATCACCCAAAGGACAAATCGTATTCCCTTCAATCTTCTTCGCCACATCCACCAATAAATCGATGTCTTCCATACGACCTTTTCCCGTCTCAATACGCTTGATGACTTTATCCATCCAGCCGGTACCTTCCCGACATGGCGAACATTGACCACATGACTCATGGTGATAAAAGCGCGCGAAAGTCAAGGTATTATGAACGATACAAGTCGTCTCATCCATCACAATAAATCCACCCGAGCCTAACATGGTTCCCGTTGCGAATCCACCTTCGGAAAGTGACTCATAGGACATCAAACGCTTCTCGCCCGCTTCCGTCGTCAAAATATTTTCTGCTGATAAAATCGGCACAGAAGATCCTCCTGCCACCACAGCCTTTAATTTATGGCCGTCACGAATTCCTCCGCAGTATTCATCCGAGTAAATAAACTCTTCTACGGTAATCCCCAATGGAATCTCATAGACACCCGGTTTTTTAATATGACCTGAAGCTGAAATCAATTTCGTTCCCGTACTTCTTCCGATACCGATCGCCGCATAAGCATCTCCACCGTTGTTGATAATCCAAGATGTCGCCGAAATAGACTCCACATTGTTCACAACCGTAGGACTCTGCCACAATCCTTTTACCGCTGGAAATGGAGGTTTGTTACGTGGATTTCCACGCTTTCCTTCCAAGGACTCCAACAAAGCTGTCTCCTCACCACAGATATATGCTCCACCACCTGGCTGAACAAAAAGATCTAAATCATATCCAGATCCTAATATATTTTTTCCTAAAAACCCTTTGTCATAAGCTTCCTGAATCGCCTTTTCGAGAATGTTGATGACATACATCAATTCCCCACGCACATAGATATAAGAGGTATTAGCACCCAAGGCAAAACTTGAAACGATCATCCCTTCAATTAAAGTATGAGGCGATTTCCACATCAAATAATGATCCTTGAACGTACCCGGTTCGGATTCATCCGCATTACAAACTAAATAACGAGGAACTCCTTCCGGTTTAGCTAAAAAAGACCATTTCATCCCTACTGGAAAACCCGCTCCACCACGACCCCGTAATCCTGATTTTTTTACTTCTTCCGTAACCTCATCCGGTGTCATCGTTTTGAGCGCCTTTTCCACCGCCTTGTAACCACCATGTTTCATGAAAACATCAATGGTCTCAATTTGAGGTACGTCTATATGTTGCGTTAAAATCTTCATCCTCGGCTTATTTGCTTAATTCGTCAATAATCTGATCTACTTTCTCATTCGTCAAATGCATGTAATACTTCTCCCGAATTTGGAATACTGGACCCCAACCGCAAGCAGCTAAACACTCAACTTCTTTGATCGTAAACTTACCATCCTTCGTTGTCTCTCCTGTTTGAATTCCCAAACGCTTCTTCAGGTGATCATACACTCCTACTCCACCCATCAAACAACAAGGGCCTGTCCGACAATATTCAATCACATGCTCACCCACCGGCTCCAAATGGAACATGGTATAAAAAGTTGCCACCTCATATACCTCAATCGGCGTAATAGATAGCAAAGAAGCCACATAATCCATCACCTCAGGCGAACACCACTTCCATTCAGCTTGCGCTAAATGAAGGATAGGCAATAAGGCCGACTTCTGTTTTCCTTCCGGATAACGGGCAATGATTTTTTTAACTAAGTCCAGCGTTTCTGCTGGGAAAACAATGTTGCTCATGTCTTAAGTATCTAACTCTCCTGCAATTACGTTCATTGATGACATCGTTACGATCGCATCGGATAAGGTTGTTCCCTTAATCATTTCCGGGAAAGCCTGGTAATATATAAAGCCTGGTCGGCGAAATTTCAAACGATAAGGCGTCCGACCACCATCGGATACCAAATAGAAACCTAATTCTCCATTACCCCCTTCAACCGAATGATATACCTCACCTACAGGAGCATCAATTTCACCCATCACAATCTTAAAGTGATAGATTAAGGCCTCCATGTTATGGTAAACATCTTGTTTATCTGGCAAGTAATAATGAGGTGCATCCGCATGATATGGCCCTTCTGGAAGATTATCAATGGCCTGCTGAATGATGCGCAAACTTTGCCACATCTCTTCTTCGCGAACAAGGAAACGATCATAGGTATCTCCTTTAGTTCCGACGGGCACATCAAATTCAAAATCTTCATACGAAGAATACGGATTCATGGCACGGACATCATAATCAACTCCTGCTGCACGTAAATTAGGACCCGTAAAGCCATAATTTAAAGCACGTTCTGCTGAGATTCCGCCTACATTTTGCGTACGATCCATAAAAATACGGTTACGCATCACCATGCCTTCGAATTCCTTCAATGCCGCAGGCAATTCCTTTAATAATTTATGGATTTTCTCAATGGCAACTGGTGTGAAATCACGCTCCATACCACCAAAACGTCCCATATTCGTCGTCAGACGCGCACCGCACATCTCTTCGTAAATCTCGTAGATAAATTCACGCCATTGGTAAACATACAAGAAACCCGTTAAGGCTCCAGTATCTACCGCGAGAATCGAATTACAAACAATGTGATCCGTCAAACGCGCAAGCTCCATCATAATCACTCGCATGTACTGCGCGCGTTTAGGAACTTCAATCCCTAATAATTTCTCAACCGTCATGTGCCAGCCCATATTGTTAATAGGAGCTGAACAATAGTTCATACGGTCAGTTAAAGTCGTTATCTGATAGAAAGGACGACGCTCGGCAATTTTTTCGAACGCACGGTGGATATACCCAACCGTTTGCTCCGCATCCACAATAGTTTCTCCATCCATCGTCAAGATGTTTTGGAAAAT
>JACCDW011338528.1_pt1 | contig 17355 bp, 20 predicted proteins | sample 7449781 | NCBI WGS metagenome assembly JACCDW01 (sample SAMN15323449, study PRJNA562643) | freshwater metagenome | isolation source: river surface water | place: USA:Blue River Watershed | collected 2017-08-18
CCTAAGTTTGTATTCTTCCCCGACTCTGATCCTAATTTTGTTTATGTATATGTTAGTTTACCTGTTGGTACCGATCAATCATACACGAATGAAGTAATACGTGATGTTGAAAACAGGGTAACAAAAGTAGTGGGTAAAGATAATCCGGTAGTTTCTTCCATCATTTCTAACGTAACAGTAGGTGTAACCGATCCACAAGACGAAGATCAAGGAAAATACTCAAACCGAGGAAAAGTATCGGTGGCATTTGTGGAATTTGGAAAACGTAACGGGGTAAATACGTCACAATATTTAGATAAAATTAGAGAGGGTGTAAAGGGAATTCCTGGAGCTGAAATTTCTGTAACAAAAGAACAATCGGGCCCACCAACAGCTAAACCTATTTCCATAGAAATTACTGGGGATAATTTAGACTCTTTGGTTTCTGCGTCGGTAAGATTGAAAAAATATCTTGATCAAAAAAATGTGGCAGGTGTAGAAGAATTAAAATCAGATTTTCAAAACAACAAACCTGAAATATTATTCGACATTGATCGTGAACGTGCAAATCGTGAAGGCATTTCTACCGGACAAGTAGCGATGGAATTACGTACAGCTTTGTATGGTAAAGAAATTTCTAAATTCCGTGATGTAAAAGACGATTATGAAATCAATGTTCGTGCTCGTGAAGATCAACGCAATAATTTAGATATTTTAAAGAACATGAGCGTTACATACAGAGATATGGGCATGGGTGGAATGATTCGTCAAGTTCCTTTATCGTCGTTTGCTGATATTAAATACATCAATACGTATGGTGGTATTAAACGTAAACAACAAAAGCGTATCATCATCTTATCATCGAATGTATTGGGCGATTACAATCCGAACGAAGTGGTAAGTAATATTCAACGTGAAATCGATCAGTTTAAAACACCAACAGGTGTTACTATTAAAATGGCGGGCGAGCAAGAAGAACAATTGGAAACGGTTAAATTCCTGGGTGTGGCATTATTGGTATCCTTTGGTTTAATATTGATGATTCTGGTTACTCAGTTTAACTCTATCAGTAAACCTATCATCATTCTGAGCGAAATTTTCTTCAGTATTATTGGAGTGCTCTTAGGCATAACAATATTTAAAATGACGATGTCGACTGTAATGATGGGCGTAGGTATTATAGCCTTAGCAGGTATAGTGGTGCGAAACGGCATCTTGTTGGTAGAATTTGCTGACCTGATGGTATCGCAAGGAATGAACACCTTTGATGCAGTTTTAGAAGCGGGACGAACAAGGATGACTCCTGTATTACTTACCGCCTTAGCAACCATTTTGGGCTTAATTCCATTAGCTGTAGGATTGAATATGGATTTTGCATTATTATTAACAGAGTTTCACCCTCATATTTATTTTGGTGGCGATAACGTAGCATTCTGGGGTCCATTATCATGGACTATGATTTTCGGATTGATTTTTGCTACATTTTTAACTTTGATTCTGGTACCAGTAATGTATTTGTTAGTTAGTAATTTAAAACAAAAGTGGTTTGCTAAAAACTAAATCAATACTTTTTACGTTATTCATAAACAAACCCTTACAAGGATACTTTTATAAGTGGTTTTTCAATAATTTAGGTTAGTTAGGTTAGTAGCCCCGATTTATTCGGGGCTACTTTTTTATAGCTTATAGCCTAAAATTGCTAAGTCGATGTATTGATTAGCATTTCTCGCAACACCAGGTAATAATCCGTATTCAATAAATCCATGTTTTTTGAAGAAATGCATACTTCCGATATTGTGTGCAAAAATGAAGGCCAAAATGGTTTCTATTTCCAGTTTTTTCGATTCTTGAAAAGCATATAATAGAAGGCTTTCTCCTAATCGTGCTTGACGATAGTCTTCGTGTACGTAAATGCCAATTTCAACAGTAATGTTATACGCAGGGCGGCCGTAAAAGCTTTTTAAGCTGCACCATGCCACTATTTTGTTATCCTCCTCCATAACCCATAAAGGTCGTTTTTCGTTAAATTGATAGTACCAATCTAGTCTGTCATCTATGCTTTGTTTTTCGGTATCTGCCGTTACATAACCAAGTGGGATGGTTTGATTATATATATCCACAATTTGAGGTAAATCTTCAATACTTGATAATCGAATCATTTTTGGTATAAATTTTGAATGGTAAATTAAAAGTAGTAATTAATTTAACTATTTTTGAAATAACAACACACAACAACAACAAGAGTTCATGAATTCAGCTAAATCCCCAGAAGGTTTGCGAATTTTACTTGCAGAAGATAATTTAGTGAATCAATTACTTATAAAAAAAGTAATTGAGAAAGCTGGGTATTTCATGGAAACAGCAAGTAACGGCATACAAGTATTAGAATTGCTTACTAAATCGAATTTCGATTTGGTTTTAATGGATGTGCAAATGCCTGAAATGAATGGGTTAGAAACGACCAAAGAAATCATCAGAATATATAATCATAATCGACCAAAAATTGTAGCAATTACGGCTGGCTCATTTGGGGATGATGATTTTCAATGCATCGAAGCAGGGATGGACGACACGCTTGAGAAGCCATTTAAAATAGAGCAGCTTCAAGAAAAACTCCGCCAACTAAACATCCTTTAGCGCGAACTAGCTAATTTGCATCACCTATCAACTTCACCGAGTACAATGTCGATAGATCCTAGAATTGCTACAATATCGGCAATCATTGCTCCGCGTGATATTTCTGGAAGTACTGAAAGATTTGAAAAGGCACCTGATCTCGCTTTGCATCGTATAGGGCGTTCTGTTTTACCATCGCTTATAAAAAAGAAACCGAGTTCGCCTTTTGGGCTTTCACCTCGAATGTAAAACTCCTGCGCTTTCGGGATTATTTTTTTGGGCATTTTCGCACGTGGATCGTAATCGGCATTTCGTTTTAAAGGGCCTTTTAAGCGTTCTAAACATTGTTCAATAATTTTCACCGATTCATAAACTTCTAACACTCGAACATGGTAGCGGTCCCAACAATCGCCCACAGTACCCATTGCACCTTGGCCAATAGGAACTTCGAATTCCAGTTCTGGATAAACAGAGTATTCATCCACTCGTCGGATGTCGTACTTCAGTCCAGAAGCTCTTAACATGGGTCCCGAACAACCGTAGTTAATAGCAACATCTAAAGGTAATATTCCTACGTTTTTAGTTCGGTCGATAAAAATTTTGTTGTTCGTAAGTAAATCATCGAGCTCATGCATTTTGGGTTTAAAGTATTCGATGAATTCCGAACAACGATCTTCGAAACCTACAGGTAAATCGTAGAATACACCCCCCACCCAAATATAGTTGTAAAGGAGTCGTGCTCCCGAAGCCCATTCTAATAAATTTAAAATATGTTCTCTGTCTCGGAAACACCAAAAGAAAGGAGTAACAGCGCCAATGTCCATTCCATATGTACCAATGGCAATAAGATGCGAAGCTATTCTATTGAGTTCCGACATCAGTACACGGATGTATTCGGTACGCTGAGGAATGTCTTTATCAATACCCATCATTTTCTCAACACCCATCACAAAAATATGATCGTTGTTCATCGATGTTAGGTAGTCCATACGGTCTACAAATGGTATGATTTGCTGATAGCTTAAGTTCTCTGCATGTTTTTCGAAACAACGATGTAGATACCCAATATGTGGTATGCATTCTTTTACAAGCTCACCATCGGTTACTAATTCTAAACGTAACACTCCATGCATAGAAGGATGTTGAGGACCCATGTTCAGGATCATCTCTTCATTCTTCAGCGTGCTTATGTCGGTTTTATAATTAGTCATTGTTTTTTTCGAAGGTAATTTTTAATCCTTTATACATTTCTGCTTCTTTGTAATCTTTACGAAGCGGAAAACCTTCCCAATCGTCTGGACAAAGAATTCTTCTTAAATCAGGATGATTAATAAATTGAATGCCATATAAATCAAATGCTTCGCGTTCATGCCAATCGGCCGTACGCCATACATTACTTACACTAGGGCAGCGTGGCAATACGGTACTTGCTCTGTCAAATGAAAGCATCACTTTTAAAACAATAGAATGTTTATAAGGGATAGAATTTAAATGATACACCACTGCTAATTCTTGTTGATCTGCAGCATAATCTACACCCGATAAACAATGTAAATAATCAAAATACAATTCAGAATCATCTCTTAAAAACAAACAGAGTTCTTCTATTCTATTTTTATCTACAATGAGTTGAGGCTGCAAATAGGATGTTTGCTCTGCGAGAATCATTTCCTCTCCAAAGCGATTGATAATTTTATTTTTTATTTCCTCAAAAGTCATGTTAAGGAGCTAAACGTTCAATTTTCCATTTACCTTTTTCCATCAATACGTATTTCATGCGATCGTGTAATCGGCTAGGTCTACCTTGCCAAAATTCGATGGATAGCGGACTTAATACATAACCACCCCAATGTGCAGGTTTAGGTACATGTTTGCCTTCGTATTTTTCTTCCATACCTTTATAAACAACTTCTAAGCTCTCGCGGTTTGGTACAACCTGACTTTGTGGTGAACTAATTGCGCCAATGCGGCTTTCGAAAGGGCGACTTTTAAAATAAGCTTCCGATTCTTCTTTGCTAAGTTTATTTATTTTACCATCGATACGTACCTGACGTTGTAATTCTGGCCAAAAGAAAACCATGCTTGCGTATGGATTTTTAGCTAAATCTTTTCCTTTTTTACTGAGGTAATTCGTGTAAAATGTAAATCCTTTTTCGTCGAACCCTTTTAATAAAACGATGCGTGCCGAAGGCATGCCATCTTTACTAGCAGTAGCTAAGGTGAGAGCATTAGGTTCTAACACTTCGGCGCTTAAAGCTTCGTTAAACCAAATACCAAATTGCTCAAAAGGGTCATTTTTAATATCGTTTTCGGAGAGGCTATGTTTTTGGTAATCGATGCGTAAATTCTCTAATGTCTTTTTATCTACTGTGGCCATATTATTGTTTGTACTTATTTCTCCAATATAATTTTTCGTTCAATTTTTTTAAGATGAGCTCTGCCAAGATAAATTCGGGCATGTTTTGATTAAAAGCCATTTTTACATCGCGCTCTGCTACATCAATCCTATATAACAAGGCGTAAAGATACGTCGAATTTTCGCGAATTAATGTTTTTAAGTAAATAGCTAAGTTGGCACGTAAATCCTCGTAATTTAATTCGTTTTTTAATGCAGGGAAAGAAATGTCGCCTATGTTATCATGTAAAGCACTAATAAGAGCTTCGTTGTTTTCTTCAAACATTGTTTAAATTTATTTTGAATTTAGCCTCATGATGCTTATATTCATTTATCAATTGCTAAGATATTAAAAAAATGTTGAGCAAACTTGCGCCTTCTCCAGGAAAAATTCTTATTTCGGAACCGTTCATGTTAGATCCGCAGTTCCGACGTTCTGTCGTATTGCTCGTAGAGCATGCAGAACAGGGTACTGTTGGTTTTGTGCTCAACCAAGAAACTGAAGTTACCTTACCCGATGTTATACCTGGCTTCCCTTTATTTGATGCTCGCATTAATATAGGTGGTCCTGTACAAACAGATACCCTCCATTTCATTCATAAAATCCCCCAATTAGTAGAGGGTGGGGTAGAAATAGTAAAAGGAGTCTTTTGGGGTGGTGATTTCGATCAATTAAGAGAACAAATACGTATTGGTAAAGTGATGTTAGAAGATGTGATGTTTTTTTTGGGATACTCAGGCTGGAGTCCAGAACAATTGAAAGAGGAAATTGAGGAAAATAGTTGGATAGTTTCGGGAACCAATGTCCAAGAAATTTTTAATGAGGACCATGATAATCTTTGGAAAAAAGCAGTGAGAAATTTAGGAAATAAATATGCTCACATTGCAAATTTCCCTGAGAACCCAATGTGGAACTGAATTAATTGTCAATTGTTAATTATAAATAATGAAGTATAAAACGGAGATTAAATTTGCGGTGGCATTTTTTGTCATGACCTTGATGTGGATGGCTTTAGAACGTTTGTTAGGATTGCATTCTACACACATCGATAAGCATGCTACTTACACTAATTTGTATGCTATACCATCGGTAATTATTTATGTGTTGGCATTACGAGAAAAACGAGGATATTATCATGGAATAATGACCTACGGGCAAGCTTTTAAAGCAGGTTTAATCATGACATTATTTATCACCATACTTTCACCCATGGCTCAATACATAACATCCGTTTATATTACTCCACATTATTTTGAGAATGTAATTAATTACTCGGTAAGTAATGGTAAGCTCACGCAAGAACAAGCTTTAGCAGAATTCAACCTTCAAAATTATTTAATGTACTCTGTAATAGGTGCACCCATTATGGGACTTATCACGACGGCTATTGTGTCGATTTTTGCGAGGAGAAGTTCATAATAAACTAATAGTATATTCTTTATTTTTATTTTAATATTAAAGTTACTGTATTCTTCGCTTTTTTCAAGAGTAAGTTTTCTTTATTCAGGTCCAATGTAGCCTTGTTCGGCAAGAATTAGTTGCATAAACAACCATCATTTTATATTATGAGATATACCCAAAATCTATAATAATATAATATGACGAACTCAAAAACTATTGTCTTTATCCATGGCTTGTTTATGAACCCTAATAGTTGGGGAAACTGGATGAACTATTATCAAAATCTAGGTTACACCTGCTATGCACCTGCATTCCCATTTCATGAAGGGAACCCAAGTATACTTCGAAATGAAATTAGCCCGGAATTGTCAAAAGTTACCATAAGTGACGTGGTTAAGAGTTATATAGAATTTATTTCTATGTTATCTGAAAAGCCTATACTCATTGGTCATTCGATAGGAGGCTTTGTGGTACAGAAGTTAATTGAACTAGAAAAAGGGACGAAAGGAGTATGTATAGATTCGGTCGCTCCTGCAGGAATATTCACATTTAAATGGAGTTTCTGGCGGGCAAACATACCCGTTATCAATCCCTTTAAGGGAGACACTGCATTTAAGCCAAGTGTTGAATGGTTTCAGAAAGCATTCTGTAATACGATGAATATGGATGAGACAAAAAAAGTGTACGATGCCTATGTTGTTCCAGAAAGTAGAAATATTCCGAGGAGTATGTTAAGCGATCCTTTTGGCAAAATCGACTTTCATAAAGCACATGTACCTTTGTTATTCATCTCTGGTGAAAAAGATTCCATCATTCCGCACAGCCTGAATGTATCTAATGTAAAGGCCTATCAGGATAAGTCGAGTATTCGTGAACATAAAATTTTTGAAGGACGAACGCATTACATTTGCGGACAAGAAGGCTGGGAGGACGTGGCAGATTATGTAGCGAAATGGATTGAGGAATAATTATGAATTACGTCCCGATAGCTATCGGGATACGAATTATGAATTACGAATTACAGCGACGAACTCAGTTTAATACTAAATAACTATTTAACCTATTAACTCAATAACAATTAAAAAGAAGAAGGGAAACCTTTGCCTTTAAGACTTTCGGCCGATTTTTCGATTTTGTGTTTTAATTCTGTTTTGTATTGTTCTAAGCGTTCGGCAATTTGTGCGTCGTTGCTTCCTAAAATTTGTGCGGCTAATAATCCAGCATTTTTTGCGCCATTTAAGGCAACTGTTGCTACCGGAATACCTCCTGGCATTTGAAGAATCGATAAGACCGAATCCCAGCCATCAATAGAGTTCGACGATTTAACAGGTACACCTATTACTGGCAATGTTGTTAACGATGCTACCATGCCGGGCAAATGTGCGGCTCCACCAGCTCCCGCAATTATTACTTGCAAACCACGACCTCTTGCGGTTTGTGCATACTCAAACATACGCTCTGGTGTTCGGTGCGCCGATACGACTGTTAACTCATAGGCGATGCCTAATTCGTTTAGCACAAAAGCAGCTTCTTCCATAATCGGTAAATCCGATTCGCTACCCATGATGATTCCTATTTTTGCATGCAACATATTTAATTGTCAATTGTTAATTGTAAATTGTTAATTAGGGTTATTAGGTTATTGAGTTATTTGTTACTAAGTTATTAAGTTGTTAAGTTATTAAGTTAATTCGATAATTACATTTACAATTAACAATTAAAAACTTACTACCTTCAGGATTTCCTTTACCATCCTTGCTTTCCTAATCGCCTCTTCTCGATTTTCATCAATTACGGTTACATGTCCCATTTTACGGAAAGGTTTGGTTATTTTTTTTCCGTAAAGATGCACATATACACCACTAATTTCTAAAATATTTTCTAAACCAATATATTTTGCTTCTCCACTGTGTCCTTCTTCACCTAACATATTAATCATGACCGAGGTGTATTTTGCATCGGTATTGGCTAAAGGTTGATTGACAATAGCTCGTAGGTGTTGCTCGAATTGTGAGCATAAATTCCCTTCAATGGTTTGATGTCCGCTGTTATGTGGGCGAGGAGCCATCTCATTCACTAAAATTTCACCATCTTTCGTTAAAAACATTTCTACGGCTAATAAACCAATAAGTTCTAATTCTTCTGCAATTTTAATGGCTAAGTTTTCTGCTTTTAAAGCAACATATTCCGTTACTTGCGCGGGCGATACCAAAAACTCCACCAAGTTTGCAGTAGGGTGGAATTCCATCTCTACTAATGGAAAAGTTTTACTTTCTCCATTTTCATTTCTTGCCACAATAACGGCTATTTCTTTTTCATAATCTACCAATCGCTCCACCAAGCTAGGCGCTTCAAAGGCTTGTGCTAAATCTTGCTTCTCTCTAATGATTTGTACTCCTTTGCCATCGTAACCATCTTTGCGTAATTTTTGAACATATGGTAAGCCCCAATTCAATTCCTCTAGACTTTGTTTATTATCGATGAGTTTGAAATCGGAGGTTGGAATACCATGAGCTTTCATCCATTCTTTTTGTACCCCTTTATCTCTTATCATTTTTATGATGGATGGTTGAGGGAATACTTTTATTCCTTCCTTTTCTAGTTGCTCTAAAGCTTCTACGTTAACTTTTTCTATCTCGATGGTGAGTAAATCCACTTGTTTCCCAAAAGCGTACACCGTATCGTAATCGGTAATATCACCAACGCTAAAATGATCGCAGATATTTTTACAAGGCGCGTTTGGGTCGGGGTCTATAACATGGCAGGTAACATTATAGTTCAACGCATTTTGTATCCACATTCTTCCTAATTGTCCACCACCCAAAATCCCAATGTTCATGTCGCCGTAAAATGTTTTCATTATCCTTCTTGTTTAACGCTGCCGAGTTTAATTTTTCTTTGTAATTCTAATATACCACCTATTAATGCTTCTGGTCGTGGCGGACAACCTTGTATGTATACATCCACAGGTATGATTTGATCAACACCTTTTACCACATGGTATCCGTGTTGCCAATAGGGTCCACCGCAGTTTGAGCAAGAGCCCATGCTTATTACATAGCGTGGTTCAGGCATTTGTTCGTATAATACTTTTATACGCTCAGCCATTTTAAAAGTAACGGTACCCGCCACGATCATCACATCGGCTTGTCGGGGTGAGGGGCGAGGGAACACTCCAAATCGTTCTAAATCGAAATTACCCGATTGGGTATCCATAAACTCTATGGCGCAACACGCCAATCCGAAACCCATTGGCCAAAGCGACGATAAACGTGCCCAATCGAGCAGCTCATCTAATTTAGTAATGGCTACCCCTTCTCGCTCTAGTTGATGTGGTAGTTTACTCATTGCTTTCTTTTTTTACAGCCGATTTAAAGGGTGGTCTTCGAACACCAGCAGGTGCGGCACTTGTTGTTGCAGGTGCAACTTCTGCCACCACCTCTTTCTCTTGAACTTTAAAAGATTTTACTGTGTAGTTTATAGTATTAAGAGCTTCGTATAAATGGCTAGGAATGTTTGTATTCGCACTAGGAATGCGCACTTGCGGACGAATCCATTCTAAATCGCCTTTGCGCCAAACATACACTAAACCTAATAACAATATCAGTATAAAAATACTCATCTCTATCATATTGAATAAGCCCCATTGAGGTACGTTTTGTAATAATTGTTTATTTGCAAAAATGGTCGACCAGGGAAATAAAAAGATAAGCTCTACATCAAACAATAAAAACACAATGGCGATCATGTAAAATCGCATGTTAAAGGGTGTTCTCGAAGGTCCGGAGCTAATTTCACCACACTCGTAGGTAGAGTTTTTTATTGGGTTGGGTTTTCTTTTTTGCAGAAAGGCATTAATAGCCATGCCTATGAGGATAAAGGCTATCCCTAGTAGCATGAAAATGAATATTTTGCCAAATTCACTAATATCTTGACTTCCTTGCATGTTCAAAAATACAAAATAATGCGAGCTTTACCGTAGATTTTGCGCAATTACATACCCCGATGCCCAAGCCCATTGAAAATTATACCCCCCTAACCATCCTGTAACATCTACACATTCGCCCCCAAAAAATAAACCGGGCACTTTCTTCGCTTCTAAACTTTTCGACGATAATTCATCGGTGCTAATGCCTCCACGCATAACTTCCGCTTTATCATAGCCTTTGTCGCCAGCAGGCTGCACTTCAAAAGCATGAATGGTTTTTTCTATCAATTCCAATTCTGCATTACTTAAGCTTGCTAAATTTTTATCGTATGGTAAGTAAACAGCCATGGCCATACAAAGTTTGTTAGGGAGAAATACCGACAAGAAATTTTGCAATAATTTTTTTCCGTTTTGTTGTCGAGTTTCCTCTATTAATTTTTTAATCGATTGATGGGGAAGGAAATTAATGTATATCGATTGGGGTGCTCTCCAATACGAGGAAATTTGTAAAATGGCTGGTCCGCTTAAGCCCCAATGAGTGAACAATATGTTTTCTTCGAACATTACTTGCTCATAACTTACTTGTGCATACACACTGGTTCCACTCATGGCTTCAAACCAATCGCGTTCTTTATGTCCAATGACTAAGGGCACCAGAGCAGGTGCTATTTTAGTGATGGCGATATTAAATTGTTTCGCAATTTGAAAAGCAAAATCAGTAGCCCCCATTTTAGGAATGGGTAAACCACCCGTTGCAATCACTACATTTTTGCTTTGCAGTTTTTCTTGTTTACCGTTTCGCTCCATTAGTAGCGTAAAGTCATTATCGTTTTTTGTTATGCTGATGATGCGGCTTCGGGTATAAATTGCTTGTCCCAATTCATCAATCAATTGTTCGAAGGCTTTAACAATGTCCGATGCTTTGTTACTCGTAGGAAATAATTGACCCAGCGTTTTTTCTTGTCCTTCAATTCCAAACATCTGAAAAAACTGAATGGTATCATCAACGGTCCACTGTGAAAGTGCCGACTTAATAAAATGTTCGTTTTCTGAAATAAAATTTTCTGAAGTTGTATGCAAGTTGGTGTAATTGCAACGTCCGCCACCAGAGATTAATATTTTTGCGCCTACTTGATCGTTATGTTCAACAACAATAGCCGATTTACCTAGGTAACCAGATTGCACCGCACACATTAAGCCACAAGCACCACCACCAATAATAACAACATCTACGTTTTGTGTGGCCATCTTATCTACTTAAGTTTATTTCTCCGTAGTTCTAATTCTATGGTTGGGATGCGCGAAAATAATTGGCACTATAATTTAAGCGACAAAGATACTTGGAATTGTTGGTTTTTAGAAGTAATGGCTTTCTCTAATTCTGACAATCCAAAAATGTATCGAGCACTGGCACCAAATCGCCATATTTGCGCCGAAGCACCAAAGGCAGCACTTACTTCCGAATTTTTAAAGTCGGGTTGCACTGTGAGGATATTTCCTAGGGCCTCAATGTTTTCATTAAGCAAATATGAAAATTGTGGACCTGCATCTATGCTTAACATCGGAAAAACTTTTATTTTCAACATCACCGGAATGTCGATGTAATTGAGGGTAACGTCTTTAACATTTTGCTCTACATAACCTCGTTGTGAGAAAAGAATTTCGGGTTGTACCGCTAAAATGAGAAGGTTTATTTTTCCATACACGCCAGCATGAAAACCTTGCTTAAAATTGGTATTTAAACTGGTGCTGTAAACGTTAGAAAAATTTAATCCACCTTTAATACCATAGGATACTTGTGCAATTGATGCCTTTACAACCAGTAAAAACACCAGGGAAATCATTGTTTTTTTCATGGGTTCTTAAGTTCGCTGATTCGCTAATTCGTTATTTCGTCTCCACGTCCATCTCCACGAGCTTCTTCAGTGCTAACATTGTTTTTTCGTCTTGTTCTTTAAATTGGCTTTTAAAAAAAACAAATAACGAACGAAAGAACCAATTTTGTGCGAACACTTCCGAAGTTTGTGTAATTTCTGTGGTAAATGGTTTATTTTCTTTGAATTGTATTTTAATATGATTTTTTAAAATACCATTCTCCAACTCAAACTCATAATATTTTTCGGGAATAAGCTCTATTACTTTTTCGGTCATTATAAAATCCTGACCATTTTCTTTTACATAGAGTTTAAATTCTGAACCTTTGCTCATGGCTTCCCCTTTTATGTTTTCAATTTTTACAAAACCGGGCATCCATTGGCTCATCAAATCCTTGTTGCTAAATACTTCCCACGTTTGTTTTGCCGAACGGTTAATAACGATAGTTGATTCGTAGCTAACGCTTGGTTTCACTAAACCAATTACATAAAAACCTAAGAAACAGGTGGCAATGAAGCCAATAACGTAGAGGAGGGTTTTGGTGGTAAAGTTCATGAAGCGAAGATAAGAAAAATCGAATTAGCGAAGCGGTCTCAAGTCTCAAGTCCGGTTTTATCCATGCGAGCCAAACACCACCAACATGACCGCCAACACCAGTAATAGAAAAATCACTCTTGCCCAGACGGCTGCTTTTTTGAGTTTTCGTTTTCGTTCCGAATCACCTTCGCGAATGAGCAATAAACTTTCGGCTTCGCTTTGTAATTTAATTTGTTCTTTTTCCTTTTGATAGGAGAGTCGCTCTGCTTCTAATAATGCACTACAATGTTCACAACGGTCGGTGTCGAGTCCGCTGCGCTTGCTCCATTGTTTACATTGTTTGCAAAAAGCTTCCATGTTAGTATGTTGGTGTGCTAGTGTGCTAATGTGCTAGTGAGATAACTTGCTAGTTTATTAGCATACTAGCATACTAGCACACTAGCATACTAGCATATTATCTAATTAACTTTCCTTCCTTTCATCTTTGTTTTCTTCACATTTAACTTCGTAGCTACGCTCTTTTTTACTTTGAGTTTAGCACGAACGCCCGATGCTGCTACCATGTATACTTTTCCGTCGTAGTTAATTTTTCCGTTTCCGTTTTTGTCAACTTCGTTTAGTTGTAATACATAGGCCGATTTAGCAGTGCCTCCTCTTGGGAACACAAATACTAAATTTTTATTTGCACCTTCTTCAAAAGAAACCAACATACGGTCGGCACTCACTTGTGTGCATATTCCTGGGGTATTTCTTTTTAGCTTGATGATCTGAACTTGTTTGCCGTTCTCCACTTTGATGGTTCCTGAACTTACTTTCATTTCTCCTGAAGTTACCACTCGTTTAAATTCCACTTTTCGATCGACATAATATTGTAGCTTCGTGAGTGGAGTATTGGTAGCCTCTACCCGAGCCCTCACATCCGTATTAAATAAAATTTTACGTGAGCAAGAACTAAGTGTGATAGCTGCAGTAATGATGATAAGGAGAAGTTTGCTTTTCATTTTTTTGTCTTTAGTCTTTAGTCTTTAGTCTTTAGTCGTTAGTATTTAGTATTTAGTAATTAGTATTTAGTATTTAGTACTTAGTACTTAGGTGCTTGTCTAAAGACTAATTACTAACTACTTATTTCTTCATCGCTACTCTATACAAGATCACTCCCATCAAAACGAAGAAAAGTGCTCCTATGATATTGTAACCGTCGGGTCCAAAGGTAGCAGTTATTCCGTGTTCAGCGTTTAATTTTTGTAAAGTTGCCGATACAGAATCGTTGACCGAAAGGATGGCCACGATAACACCGGCTAGGGCTCCTCCAGCAACTAATCCGGTAGCGTATAAACTTCCCTTGCCCAACTCTTCATCTTCTTGCGATTCGCCTATTTTCTCTTTTCTCCATTCCACAATTTTCTTAACTACACCTCCTGCAAAAATGGGAAGAGTTGTGGCTAATGGTAAGTAAGCACCCACTGCAAACGATAAGGATTTCACTCCGCATAATTCCATGGTGATTGCGAAAAATACTCCAACTAACACAAACTGCCAATCTAAATTATACGATAAAATTCCTTTCACTAAGGTGGCCATTAATGTTCCTTGTGGAGCTGGATAAGCATCGCTACCAATGGCGTGTGTAATACCTTGACTCAACATTTCTTGTGTAGGAGTATCTAATATTTTTACGGTAAGTCCGATGAAAATAGAGGATACAATGGCACCTATAAACAAAGCAATTTGTTGGTATTTTGGCGTGGCACCTACAAGGTACCCCGATTTTAAATCTTGTGAAGTAGCACCCGCGTTGGCTGCTGCAATACAAATCATACCACCCACCACCAAGGCCATGGGCTCGTATACTTTACCCGTCCAACCTATGGCAATAAATACCAAACACGTACCCATAAGGGTGGCAATGGTCATGCCCGAAATAGGGGAGTTCGATGAACCAATGAGTCCGACAATTCTAGAAGCTACGGTTACGAAAAATGCTCCGAAGATAACTACCAAAACGCCCAGTAATAATTTGCTCCAAACACTGTCGCCTGGAATTTGTGGTAAAAACGCCATGAGCAATACCAAGGCTAAACTGCCGAATAAAACTACTTTTATGTTTAAATCTCTTTCAGTTCTTTTTACTGCAAGTGCATTTTCTTTATCGCCACCTACACTTGATATAGAACCTTTAAACGCAGAGATGATGGTTGGAATGGTTTTGAATAAAGTGATGAATCCACCAGCTGCTACTGCGCCGGCACCAATCTGACGGATGTATGCTCTATAAATAGCACTAGCCGTGTCGCCAAAGCTATGTGTTGCAGGATCCCAACCACCTGGTCCACCGCTAATGGTAATGTCTTTTAGATAGCCTAATTTTACTAATTGCAAGGCAATGGTATCGGCAGGAACTACCGAGGCTAATAATGGAATTAATCCTAACCAAGCGATTACTCCGCCGGCAACTAATACACCGGCAATTTTAAATCCGATGATGTAACCTACCCCCATGTATTCGGGCGTGATTTCTCCGGCAACCGTTGCCGATGGAAAAAATTTATTGGTTTGTTTAGTAACAAAGGCTGGAGCTTCGGCAATTACATGAAAAACTTTTTGAAGCATGGCATAGGCCAAAGCGAAGCCTAAACCTAGGAAAGCTGTTTTTGCAAAATCACCTCCTTTTTCGCCTGCTTTTAATACCGAAGCACAGGCTGTGCCTTCAGGGTAGGGTAGTGTTTCGTGTTCATTTACGATGAGCGATTTACGTAAAGGAATCATCATCAGTGTACCAAGTATTCCTCCGAAGATGGCTAAGGTTAAAATGGTCATGTAACCGAAATACATCTCACCCGAACTAACGCCGCTTTCATTTGCCGAGAGAAATAAAAATCCAGGCAAGGTAAATACTACACCAGCAGCAATTGATTCACCCGCAGAGCCCGTAGTTTGAATAATATTGTTTTCGAGAATGGTAGTTTTGAAAAATTTACGACCTAAGGTAATGGCAATAACCGCAATGGGAATAGATGCCGAAACGGTAAGTCCTGCTTTAAGGGCTAAGTAAACGGTAGCCGCGCCGAAGATAATTCCGAAGATACATCCAAGGATAATCGACTTGAAAGTAAACTCCGCCATGTTAGTATCGTCGGATACAAAGGGTTTAAATTTTTCCATATTATTTTTTAAATAGTTTGTTTAGTTCTAATTGTAGTCCATAAGTGATTTGAAATTGTTGAAAATGCAATTTGGTATAGTATTCATCTAACATACTCATTGAACCTTTTAAGTAAATATTAAAATATTTTACATCAAAATTAGCGGTTAGTCCCGGCTCAATGAAAGTAAAATATCTTTTATTTTTAATGTTATTTAGTTCCTCTTCAACTATCGAGTTAAAAATATTTCTAAATCGAACATCATAAAGATCTAATCTACCTACTCTCGTAAAGAAACTTATGCCAAATTGCTCACCGACTTTACCAATTGCAAAATTCATACTATTTTTATTAAATGCAGTTTCATAACTACCTTCTATTTTAGTTTGAAAATCTGTATAGTAATTTTTAGAGCTTCCAAACCCTCGGTTATAATACAATTCAATCAATAGTTTATTATTTATTAATTGGTAATAGCCTAGAGATAATTCATTAAATACACCTTTATTTATATTATTATTATTTTCTCCATTTGAATAGATACTACTTTGATAGACCATGCCAATATTATTTATTGGTGAATAAGCCACTGAGCCAGTGTAATTAGTTGCTCTCAAGCCTCCCCCGATACTTGCATTTAAAAATAGATTGTTTTTTTGCGATAACATGGGAGTGGAGTTTTCATTTGGAACGTAATATGCTCTGCAGGAAAAAAAGAAAAGCGAGAGTATAAATAATATATAATTCTTCATAGATCATATTTACTACAAGTTAAAAGATTTATGTAAAAAAACAAAAAAGGGCATCCATGAAATACAGGATGCCCTTTTTATAGGATTCATGATAAAGAATATTAGCTATCCATCATCGATTTCAATTTTTTAGTAGATACAAACAAAATTACAGAGGCAATACCTGCAGTGAATACGAACAACATAAAGAAGTCGTATAAATTAGTAATTTGATATCCTAAGAAACTAGTTACTTTCCCATTTTCTGGATATAAACCACTGAGTACCCCTGCTAATTTATTTGCTGCCGCATTGGCTAAGAACCAAACAGCCATTAATAATGAAGCTAATTTTAACGGGGCTAATTTATTAACTAATGATAAGCCAATTGGAGATAAACACAATTCGCCCCAGGTATGCAAAGCATACATAGAAGTTAACCACATCATGCTTACTTTAATACCTGGTTGTACATCTTTTACACCAAATGCAATAACTAAATATCCAATAGCTAGAAGTAATAATCCTATAGCCATTTTAAATGGAGCAGTAGGTTCACTTTTCCCTAATTTTAACCACAACCAAGCAAATACTGGAGCAAATGCAATAACGAATATTGAATTGAGTGATTGAAATATACTGGCTGGAACTGTAGCAAAGCCTAAGTCTCTGTTAGTTTGTTCTTCAGCAAAAAATGTTAAAGATGCCCCAGCTTGTTCAAATGCCGACCAGAAGAAAATAACAAAAAA
>JACCDW011810030.1_pt1 | contig 17355 bp, 14 predicted proteins | sample 7449781 | NCBI WGS metagenome assembly JACCDW01 (sample SAMN15323449, study PRJNA562643) | freshwater metagenome | isolation source: river surface water | place: USA:Blue River Watershed | collected 2017-08-18
ACAAGAATGGAATGGATTATTTTGGATGATGGACAAGATAAAGTAAAAGATTTGTTTGATGAAGCTGCAAAACGCATACCCAATATCCGATACATTGGGTTGGAGGAGAAACTTACAATTGGCGCAAAACGGAACAGACTCAATCAGGAAGCCAAAGGATCCATTATCGTGGCGATGGATGATGATGACTACTATCCTCCGTGCCGTGTGTCTGCAGTTGTCACAGCCTTCAAGCAGAAACCCAAGCATGAACTTGCTGGTGCATCTGAGATCTATATGTATTATTCTGACATCAAAACCATTTATAGACTGGGGCCTTATAATCCCAATCATGCAACAAATGGGACGATGGCGTGGCGTTCGAGCTATGGAAAGACACATCTCTATGATGAGACGGTCACGCATTCAGAAGAGCGGAGTTTTCTGGAAGACTATAAGCATCCGATGATTCAGCTTGATCCGTTTAAGGTTATGTTAGTCATGTCTCATTCTGAAAATACTTTTGACAAGAGGAAGTTGAGGGATCAGGAAACGCCTTTTGTGAAAAAGACAGATCTGAAGCTCAAGGTCTTTTTGAAGGAAAAACATGAGAAGGAGATGCGAGAGTTCTTTGCGAATGCATAAGACTATAAGTCAAGGTGAATACCTAAGACTGTAAGTCAAGGTGAATACCTAAACCTCTGAAAGATACGCTCTATAGAATGAGCTACGAACCGGTTTTGAAATCGATCCGTTGCTTAAATGATGCGTATGCACATGCCTTGCGATCAGGAGCCCCTGAAGCGGAGCAGCCTCCTGAGATCAAGATAGCCCTTCGTGCTCACCAGAAAGCGATGCTCAATGCAATGGAACAGCGAGAGATTCATGTCTCGCAAGGAATGGACAGCAGTGGAGCCAGGATCTTTAGTCAGTTTGCAGTTCTAGGAGACAGCGTCGGGGTTGGGAAGAGTTTGATGATTTTGGGGCATATTGCACGGTTAAAACGCTTGCAGCCTCTTCCTACGATCCCGACGATTGATAAGAACTGTACTCCGAAGATGTATTCTCTTCAGGAAACAAACATTGCGTTTGGGAGGAAAGAGATTGGGTGTTTGATTGTTGTTCCGCATACACTCTTTCGCCAATGGCAGGGGTATTTGAAGGAACAGACAACACTGAAGTCCCTTTGTATCCAAACGAAACGCACAGTGGACGAGGAGGGAATCGCAGGCAAGATTGAAGCTGCAGAGGTTGTCTTAATTAGCAATACACTCTATGGACAACTGGAAGCGATCGTTTCCTTTAATCATTTCCTCTGGAAGCGAGTCTTTTATGATGAAGCAGATACGATTCATATTCCAAATACACGCCGAGAGCCTATTACTCGGTTTACCTGGTTGGTGAGTGCAAGTTGGTCGAATCTGCTCTTTCCAAATCAGAGTCTTTATATTACGCAAAACTTGCTTACTGATCTTGTGAATACCTCACGATATTCTCTTCAGCCTGAGTTGAAAGAGATCTTACGATCCACTCTTCAAACCTCTCACGCAGGAGCCTATGCCTATCTGCGGCATTATGTTGTGAGTGCAAACTATTTCCGTGACTTCCTGTATACAGGGAATCCGTATCGGGGCCGTCTTGTTCTACGCTGTTCGGATGACTTTGTGAAGGAGTCAATTACGCTTCCTCCTATTACGATTCGAAATCTGACCTGTCGTGCTTCTATTCTTCAACAAGTGGTTGGAAATGCCATCTCTTCGCAGGTTCGCACTTTGCTTCATGCAGGGGACATCTCAGGAGCCTTGGTAGAGCTCGGTGTCCGAACAGAAGAGCCTGTTTCTCTTGTGACGGCTGTGACTGAAAATCGGAAGAAGGAGTTGGATCGTCTGAAGAAGACCTATGAGTTCAAGGCCTCTCTTGAATACTCCTCTCCGCAGGCCAAGGAGACGGCTCTGAAAACTCTGAAAGACAAGATAACAAGTTTGGAGGCACAGATTACACAGCTGAAGGAGCGGATTGAGAACTACAAAGAAGAAATCTGTCCCATCTGTTTTGATGAACCGCAAGCTCCTACTCTCACTCCGTGTTGTTCTCGTCTTTTCTGTGCGAGTTGTATGATAACCTCCTTGACAAGACAGCCCACTTGTCCTCTCTGCCGTGCTGCGATTTCCGCTTCCTCCTTGCGCGGCATTGCGACAGGCCCAGTTGCCAAGAATGAACTGATTGATCCAACGGAGGGTCCTCAACCTCTGAAGAAGACAGAGCAGCTTGTAGAACTTCTGAAAGCGAAACCAACAGGAAAGTTTCTTGTCTTTAGTCGGTTTGACAATCCCTTCCTTCAGCTGTCTCATGAGATTGAGACTCTGAATCTGACGGTAAAGCAGGTCAAGGGGAACAAGGACGTTGTGGCAGCCACCCTCAAGTCGTTTTCTGATGGAAAGACATCTGTCTTATTGCTCAACTCGTTGGAGGCGGGTGCAGGGATAAACATTACAGCAGCATCCGATGTGATTCTTCTCCACGCAATGACACACGAGGAGGAGAAACAGATTCTGGGACGAGCCTATCGTCTTGGACGGAAAGATCCACTCACTGTGACAAGGCTCCTTCATCCGGAGGAGCTCCAGCACACACATGCTTCACTCTAAGAGACTTTGCAGAGAGATATTGCGAAGTCTCCTTTGTTTATCAGCTTTAATATCGGGTTTCTGCGCTTCTGTATGACACAGTGACGGAATCCGATGAACAGGAAGACTATCTCTGTCGGCAAGTTCACACATGAACTTCCAGGAGTTAAAAATCGCAGATTGTTTTGTCAGAACCGGTGTGTAGCGAAGGGAATCGGGTTTTGGAATCGAATAGCCTGGAGGAAGCTTGCATCGTTCATTCACCTGAAGGCTTGGGATTTTGAGTTTCAAGTCTTGAGACAACGGGAGAAGATTCCAACATTGATGAAAAAAGGCCCAGAAATCAGCTCGATCTGATTTACAATAGGCAGTAAAGAGGTCCCTATAGAGTTGCCACGCAGCATGCGTATCCCCTTGAGACGCTTTGATTCTATCATTCAGATTTTCGATCATCACGAGTCCTGCCAGATTGGCTTCATGACTTTCGATATCCAACTCTAAAAAAGGATCCCACTCGGTCCATAAGGTCCACCATGCAATCGATAAGATGCCTTCTGGAATCTCACTCACTTCCTGAAGGGTCTCTAACCCTGCGATTTGCCGTTGGAGCAGACGAAGATCTCCCTGGACACGCTGAAGAAGATCGTCTGCTGGCAGGGAAGTTCCAAGCCAAGCTTCCACCTGTCCTTTGTCTGCTTCACGAATCGGGATTGTCAGACATAACTTAGAGATCTGGATTAGATTTCTGGAATCCAAAGTATTGCTAATTAAAATAAGAGGAGTGCTGTGTTGGGTTGACTTCCAAGAGCGAAGGTATTCCAGAAGTTCTTTCAAGCCCCCCTTTTCTCCTTGGCTCAATCCATCAATCTCATCTAAAATAATGCCGATTCCTCCTTTCTTTCCAGTTTCTAACATGGAGACAATCCCACCTTCCTTCAGCAAGGGCAAAATGATCTTTCGAAAACTTGTTCCAGATCGTGTATGACTTGCATTGAACTCAATAATCTTCAGGGCATGTTTCTTGAGACTCCGATGAGCCAAGGTTGTCTTTCCAACTCCAGGCTCTCCGTACAAAAGAACAGCAGGGTGAGAGTTTGTTCGAAGCCAGGTATCAATCTGCTGTTCAGCCGTGGGATGAAGACAGATTGTTTTTTCAAGATGCGTAGGAGCCCACATTCTCTTCCTTGTGAGACACCATAGGTTTAGACTCCCATTGCTTTTAGAAGAATGCGAGAGAAGACAATCAGAATCACAGTGCTATACTGATTTTCTGTAATTTTCATCAGTTCAAGAAGAAGCTTACACCAGGGACTTGCCGTCGTCAGAAATCCAAAGAAGTATCCTGTAAGACCACTTGGAACGCAGACAAGATTGTAAAGTTTTGCGGAGCTATAGTGAGTTGTATAAACCATGACGATAGAAAGTCCTGTTTTTGCAAGTTCAGGGAGAAGTGTGTTTGTAGGAACAGGAACCAGGTCTGTCGAAGTGGGAGCAGAGGTCATCTTCTGTTCCCCGCCGGGTAAATCTTGCCTTCAAATTTCTAGGGGCACTGGGCGCCCTCTCCAGCCGCTCCAGATCCATCTGCTGTCGGGAGACTTGCCACACACGAAACACCGTCGTAGATTCCTTCCCAGGTCACCTTCTTTGTGCGGCACTCCTGACAGAGTGCCTGCAGTCTCGCCGTTCCAGTCAGATTGTTGTAAAGTTTGAAGACATATTGGTCATTCACAACATTTGTAGGGTCAATCAAACGGCTGATTCCACCTTCCGAGACTCCAATCAAATCCACACAGACCTTCTCCTTTGCTCCATTGACTGTGCGCTCATACTGGCTGAGGAAGTCAGGGCATGTATTGAGGACAGGAGGCCATGTCTTACTGGGGAATCGAGAGGGATTGAACACATCGGCTGTAAACCAACGCAAGCCGTAGAAGATAAGGATCAGGATGCTTCCGATAAAGAATAAGAATCCTCCCAAAGTACGCTCAGCTTCAATGAAGTAGTAGGTCCCTCCTGCACTGATAGCGAGGGAGAGTAAGATGTACAGGATCAGCAGGAAATCCATTCTACAGAGGTAAGCGAAATTTCAAAATCATCTTGTTTCAGAATCAAGAGAGATCTGAAACAAGAAGGTTTGTACAACGACCCGAAAGCTCGTTTAAGGAGCGCGGGCGACAGGCGCAGGGGTACCCGCACCCTCCCAGCCGAGCTCGATGTAGCCCGTGTAGTAGTCCTGGTTGGGGGTGGTGGCAGTCTGGCCGCCAACACCGAAGGTAGAGGCAGCCTGGGTGTTGGGGACGATCGCCTGGACCTTGCGGAAGACACGGCCAGAGGAGACATAGGTCTTGCCCAAGTCACGGAGCTTGCCGCCAACATTCAGGGAGGACTGACCAACATTGCCGAGGGAGACGGCGCCAGGGTTGCCCGAGGTTCCAGGGATGGGGTTGAGGGCCCAGGTGGCCGTGGTGAGAACACCCGTGGTGGTGTTGAGGGCGTTGACACCGCCCGGATAGAAGAGAGAGGAGACAGCGACGAAGTTACGGGCATCCGTGGGGATCTGCTTGATGAAGGCGGGGATGGAGGTCATTTGGTTCTATACCAGAACCTGAGAAAATATTTTCAGGGCAAGCGGAGCCGGTGGCGCAGGCAAAACAAGTTCCTGAACTAGAAGGCGAGATGTCCACCCCCCATGCAGACTTTGAACTCCCCCTAAGCAATCCGGTAGCCTATGCGGGCCAGAATGGCCGTGTGAATCTGGCCGCACGCTCCTCTGCCGGTGGCCAAGCCCCCGAAGACTTCCCCGGATATAAATATCAGACCACGGCCGAGAAGGGGTTTGAAGCCGATATGTTGCGAGGCAACTGGGAAGTTACACCGGTAAGCCAGATGTTTTTCAGCCCGGAAAACATCAAAGCTCTCCAAAATGCCATCCGTCGGTATGTCTTTGAAAAGAGCCAACCGAAGGGCTATGTCATTGATGATCAGTCAGTGGATGAGCTGAAGATTATTATGCGTGCTCTGTATTATCAGTATGCCCGGAACTTGCCGTTTGATGTTCCTGCGCAGGTTGCCGATCTCAATGAAAAAGTGGTGGCCTGGTCGGGTCCCCACATCTTAAGTGCTGTTGATCATTACTACTACTATCTCAATGACATCAGTCATATGCCTGTGCCGTTGCAGCAGCCGCAGAGCCTGAGTTCAGCAGGAACCAAGTCGTTGCCGTTTAATAACTTTGTGTAATAGAAATGCTTCCTGATATTCGCAACGCCTTTGATACAAACCTCTATCTTCCGATTCTTGCTGCGTCTTCTTTGGTAGACACAGCAGGGCTCTTTGTCTGGCGCTACACCTCAAAACCTGATGCTCCGATCAACAAATGGTACGACAGATTTGGTCTGTCTGCCTATACGGCTGATGTCTTGAGCATTGCGTTAGGGGTTGTCTTAACACAACTTCTGACGACCTGGATTGGAGGTGCATGGAATCCTTGGTTCTTTTGTGGGATTGCGGTAGCAATCCAAATGGCCCATGATCTGCTCTTTGGAAATCTGATTGTTCCCTTGTTCCCGAAGGGTCATAACTCAATTATGGATCTGATGAAGGAGTATGTAAAAATAGACTTCCCTGCTGGGATTCTGATTGTGGATGCGATCTATATGATTCTTGCCAGTGGTCTCACAATGAGCTTTGCCTCAGTCCCTCCTTTCTACAGCTGGTTTGTGTTGTTATGGACTCTGTATACTACAATGTATGTCTTGTACACAAGACCGTGAAGTCTGCTGTGAAGAATATACACAAAGGCTTAAAAACTTGTCCCGTTCTATCTGCAGTGTAATGTCGTCTGCCACAGAAGGAATCAGGAACAGAAAAGGCGGAGAGCAACGAGAGCCTCTACAACCAGGCGAGGCAATTCAAGCAGAGGATATGTATGAAGGAGTTGTCTATCCGAATGGTGAACGGATGTATGAAAATACATTTATAAATGCGGGTATGTTTGACTATCCACCCCTTCTCAAATGGAAGTATGTCCCTGAGACGGTGAAAAAGGAAATGAAAGAATATGTTGGGTCTTATATCTCACGGCAATATGAAGGAGGGATCCCAAACCAAGTGATCTATGTCCCCTTTCATGCACATCCAGTGTATGAGAAGAAGAAGGGGTGGTGTGGAACACGCAAAATAGTAAAATATGCAGTTCTTTATAAACATGCGATTCTTGAGTATATGAAAGAGAACAAGATGATGGATAGGCCCTTTACTCTTCTAGGAGAGAACCATCACCCTAAACGATGGGTCATTCAGTATGTCTATATGCCTACTTCTTCATAGACCGCTTCTTCTTCTGTACAACGCCACCTGAACCGGTCGCTGCCTTGCGTGTCTCTTCCATCCGTGACCAGGCCTGCTCAAACTCCTCCAGGTCCTTGAGCCAGAGCGCTGTTGCAGTCGTATCTCGGAGGGCCTCATAGGCCATGCGAGCTGCGAGAACTGCTCGCTCCGCATCCTGAACCGCAGACGCCTTGACACGATCCATGCGCAGCCTGAGCAGATAGTCATAGGAGTCCACATCATCAGGCTTCTCAGGATTGGAGAGAGGAGGAAGATCATTCATGATCATGCCATTGACAATCTCCTCATCAGAGGCTCCACGGAGCTCGAGAGAGCCATCCAGAACAGCCTTGAGGAAGCGGGCCTTCGCATCCGCCTCCAGAGCCTCCTGCTCCAACCGAGCCATCTCGTGCTGACGCCTGGTCTCATAGGCCGTAAGGCGAGGACCGAAGAAAGCCTCAACAAGATCACCCACCGTGGAGAACTTGACAATCCGCATCTCGGAATCAAAGCAAGTCATGTTGGAGAGGCGCCAACTCGTCGTCAGCTTGAACCGCTTCTCAAACTCAGCCCGATCCGCCTTGATGTCCTCATAGTAGTCGGGATCCAGATAGAGAATGAAGTTCACCGTATCGTCGTCATAGAGATCATCAAAGGACTTCAGAACAGGCTTGCCTTCGTCATTCAATCCTGCCTTCTCACCATTGCAGAGCTCATCGAGGAACACCTTGTAGTCCTTGGTCCAGGTTCCCACTGGGAGCTCCGTAATGGTGATAGACCTCTTCGTATCGTCCAAGGTGTAGATGCCCTTGGTGATCCAGGTATCCTCATTGACAGAGGTAACAGAGCCCTTGAACCCGTACCACCAAGGCTGAACTGTGAGGCCCTTGAGAGACGAATGTGCACCGCTGAGACGATCCCGCAGCATTCGGACAATCGTGAGAGGATGATGAGGAGGGATGTCCGTGCTGAATCCAGTACCGATGCCCACACAGCCATTGATTGCCAGAAGAGGAACCACGGGAAGATAGGTCTCAGGCTCTACCGCAAGGCCATCATCCTCTGTCGCCTTGAGAATCGCCTGATCCTCCTTTTTAAAGATGGTCTCTACAATCGGCTCCAGATGCGTATGGATATATCGAGGAGAAGCGGCATCCTTTCCACCAAGAAGACGAGAGCCAAACTGTCCAATGGGAACCAGGAGGTTGATGTTGTTGGATCCGACGAAGGTCTGTGCCATGCCCACAATCGTCGAGTTCAGAGAAGCCTCACCGTGGTGGTACGCAGCATGCTCAGAGACATAGCCTGCAAGCTGCGCCACACGAATCTCACTCCGAAGTCCACGCTTCAGACAGCCGAAGAGAATCTTGCGCTGGGAAGGCTTCAGACCATCCATCAGATGCGGCAGAGACCTTAGATTGTCAGCATTGCTGAAGTGGATGAGCTCATCGTGGATGAAGCGACTGAATCCGAGACTTCCCTGCTTGTCAGGAATGGCCATCCGCTTCGGATCGTAGGTTCCCAGCCACTTCTTGCGATCATCTGAGCGCTTCTTGCTGAAGGCCAGGCTGACAGACTCATCCGTTGCGTCATCCCAGGCATACTTGATCTCGTGGAGGTTCTCGAACCACTCACGAGCTTCTGCGGGCGTGCTGGTGCCCAATCCCTTGTAGTACTTCAGAGTCCATCCCTTCAGTCCATCTTCACCAGCTCCCCCGGTGCCGAGGTTGCAGGCACCCTGCGCCTCCTTCCAGGTCTCAAACTCGGGAGCGGAGTAGAAGGAGAGGGTCTGAGAGCGCTTGCTTGCCTTCAGGAGAGGCGTCGCAAGAGAACAGAGGAATCCAAGCTTCATGAGAGACGGCCACTCGGTGTGGAACAGATTCATGAGCAGACCCTTGATGTGAGCTCCATCCAAATCCTGATCGGCCATCACCATCACACGCCCATAGCGGAGATCCTTCACAGAGGTATACTTCTTGCCCTGCTCCAAGCCCAGGATCTTCTTGATCGCAGTGAGCTCTTCGTTCTGGTTGAACTTGATCTGACTGATATCCTTCACATTCAGCATCTTGCCCTTGAGAGGAAAGACACCCCAGGCTTCACGGCCGACGATCTTGAGACCAGAAATCGCAGAGGGTGCAGCTGAGTCTCCCTCTGTGAGGATGAGGGTACACTGAGACGAGCTTGCTGTACCTGCCCAGAGGGCATCCTCCAACTTGGGGATTCCACGAAGCGTCTTCTTCTTGGCACCATCCGTCTTCTTAGCCTCCTTGGCGAGCTTCGCATCGAGGATGCTCTGAGCCTCCTCGAGGAGACCCATCTTGACAAGGGTCTCAGCGAACTTCGGAGAGCACTTGAAGACAGAGCCGAACTTATTCGCAGGGGTCGTGAGACACTCCTTGGTCTGGGACTCAAAGGAAGGGTTGACGATGGTTGCATTCACGAAGAAGAGAACAGAATCCTTGAGCTGAGAGGGCTTCACATCCACCTTCTTCTTCTTGGCGAGCTCGCAGAAATCACCAAGAACATGCTTCGTGACAGTATCCACATGCTTTCCACCCTTCTTGGTATTCACGCCATTAACAAAGGAAACGTGGCGCTCGTCGTTGCTATCTTCGTCCTCGAACAAGCTCCGAGTGAGAACTGCAGCGACTTCCCAGCGATCGGAACACTTCTCGTAGGAAATCGACGCTTCGTCCTTCACGAAGAGGTGCGTGAACTTCTCAAAGCTGTTGTGCGTGACAGGCTCGCCATTCCAAGTGACCTTCACTTCCTTCCATGCGAGAGCTGCGAGCTCAATCGCCCTTGTCTGAAGGACTGTGAACATATCGTCCATCTGGAGGAAGGTGAACCGTGAGAGGTCAGGACGGAAGGTGATCCGAGTGAAGCCCTTCTGAGCCTTGTCGGCCTTCACATGGGGCTTCTCGCAGGAAGACATATGGTTTGTCCAGGTCTGCTTGTAGGACTTACCGACCTTGGGATCCCGAGTCTCCACTGTGAAGCTGGTAGAGAAGATGTTTGCGAGCTTTGCACCATACCCGTTCTTTCCACCGACGATCTTCTCCTCCTCCTTGTTGTAGTTGCCTGAGGTGAGAAGATGGCCAAAGATAAGCTCAGGAACCCAGACCTTGTACTCTGCGTGCTCCTGGATAGGAATGCCATCGCCGTCATTCTCGACACTGATCTCTACCCCTCCGTCCACTTCAGACGCTTTGATGTCAATGTGCTTCACGGGCTGCTTTCCCTTTTCCGTCTGGGACCTCACAAGAGCATCTCGTGCGTTCACGACGATCTCATCAAAGAGCTTGTAGAATCCCGGATTGAAGCTGACCTTCTTATAGATCATCTTCTTCGAAGTGGAATCGTAGACCCATCGCTGTTCATCGTGGGTCTCAATGGAACCGATGTAGGTATCAGGGAGTTCAAGAATGTGGTCCCGATGCGAAAGACGCTTGTAGGTATCTGCCAAAGAAGTCATAAGGAATCTGTACAGGGCAAGGGGGGAGCCTTGGAGTCAATTTTAGTCCCCTAGTTTCTTTTCTGGTGCGATTTTAGAATGAAATCTCATACGGGTGGAGGCAGTGTTGGTCAAAGCCTGCGGTGGGTTGATCCGGCAGCCCCTGAACAGACAGGATCTGTCGGCGCTGATTTGTTGGTCCAGCGTGGACTCGTAGCCCGTCCTGCCATTGGAGGAGCGAATACAAGACGCAAACGCAGAGGTGGATTCATCCCGAGTATCATGTCAGGTCCTGTCAGTTATGGAATGATTACAGCACCACTGGCTGCGTTTGAGGCCAGAAAGATGTTGTCTCGAAAGAATCGTAGAGGCGGTGGAAAGAAGGGGAACGCATGGTTGGCCCAGAAGGAAGAGGCAAAGGCGATCTTAGCGGAGATTGGAAACCCGTCTGCGAAGAATGTGCTTGCGTATGCGGCTGCAATGCGTAGAGGAACAGCGAATGCTGAGAGTTTCTTAAATGCGTACCGTCAGCGGAAGGTGAAGCAAGCCCAGGAGTTTTCTGAGAAGCGCATGGCCAAGGCAGAGACTGAGGCGTCGAGGAGACAGAAGGCAGAGGCTGAAAAAGCGGCGAAGGATGCTGAGAAGGCTGCAAAGGAAGCGGAGAAAGCTGCGAAGCTGGCTGCTAAGGAGGCTGAGAAAGCAAAGGCATTGGCTGTCAAAGAGCAAACCATGGCTGCCAAGAAGGCTGAAAAGGAGGCGGAGAAGGCTGCGAAGAAGGCAGAGAGAGAGGCGGAGAAGGCTGCAAAAGCTGCAGCACGAAATGAGACACGGAAAGCGAAACAGGCTGTCAGAAATGCCTCCAAGAAAGCCAAGGCGCCTGTTTCGAATGAGCGCCCTCCCACTCAGCTTCAGTTGCGCAGACAGGCTCAAGCCAATGCTGCAGCAGCCATGGCGGAAATGAAGAAGGCCAGACCTGGTCAGACTGCCTGGATGACATTGATTGATCAAGCACAGAAGAAGTTAGAGGCGGAGGCCAATGGAAAGGCGACACGGAAAAATGCCATGCGCCTTGCGTCCATGATCAAGAAAGGCGAGAACACGAATGCGTTCTTAGCAAACTTCCGCACACGGGTGCGGAAAACAGAAGCGGTACCAGCTCCTGCTCCTGTTCCGGTTGCGGAAAAACCGAAGGGCAAGACAACAGCCTACACAAACGCCTTGCGCACAGCCTATCAGACGCTGCGTGAAGTTGGCGCACCCTTAGCTCCGAATGCTGCTCGCTTTGCCAGTATGACGATGAAGGGAGAAAACACCTCCGCCTGGTTGGAGAACTTCAAATCCAGGAGACCGAGGACTCTGGCAACAGTCAAGAAAGAGAAGAAGAAACCGAAATCAGAAAAGAAAGCTCTCACGGCCATCAAAGAATCCAATGAAAACAATATGCAGGGGTATGAAGAGAACTTTGAGTCTGAGAAATCCAATGAATAAGCTGCGCGGCGATTTCACCTAAAAAGACCCCGACATCTACAGCAGAAGTCTACGAGGATGTCTTCCCAGGGAAAGGCGAACACGAATGGCAACTTGTTTGAGATCAAGACGGTTCAATCGGGTGCTTTCCGGACACTGATTGAAGCGTTGAAGGAGATTCTGACGGAGGCAAATCTTGAGTTTGACTCGCAGGGAATCAAGGTGATGGCTGTTGATGAGACGCACACTGTTCTTGTCTATCTCCGTCTTCATTCTGATCGGTTTGAGAGCTATTATTGCCCGCAGAAGTATGTTCTCGGTGTCAATATGATTTATCTGTTCAAGCTCATCAAGACGATGGGGAACAATGACAGTCTCTCTTTGTATCTTCCTGCGTCCAATCCGAACAAGCTTGGAATCCGCATGGAGAACTCAGAGAAGTCTACTGTGACGAACTACTTTCTGAAGCTCTTTGATACTGATGTAGAGGATATTCAGATCCCCAATCTCAACTTCCCCTCGATCATTCATCTCCCCTCTGCAGACATTCAGAAGATCTGCCGTGACATGAATGCCCTTGGTGAGAAGCTTGATGTGGAGATTACCTCAAGTGGAGCAGATCTTATCTTCAAGTGTATGGGAGAGTTTGCTGAGCAGGAGACGATTATCAGTGAAAATAACAATACGATCAAGGTTCATAAGAATACAAACACGAATGAGATTGTTCAGGGTCTGTTCCAGCTCAAGCATCTTGTTCTCTTTACCAAGTGCACCTCGCTGTGCCCTTCGATTGAGCTCTATCTGAAGAATGACTATCCGTTGATCCTCCGTTATACGGTGGCGAATCTTGGGGAGGTGAAGCTTGTGTTAGCCCCGATCAAGAATAAGCAGCAGTAGATTCTCTGGAAACTTTTTTAAAAAGAGTCTACAGAGAGGCTGATGGCAGAAGCAGCTGTCCAAGCAGCAAACTATCTTTTAAACCTGTATGATCCTGCAAAGGATTTACAAGCAGGATCATACTTGACGGGGCTGACTGAGGCTCAAAAAAGGATCTTGGAAACCATGATCAAAGAACTGGTTTCTCCTACCAAAGATCTTCCGAAGGGGTATGATCCAACGGAAGATAAAAAAGCCTATTTGATCAATGAAGTGAATACACTTTTGGCAGAATATATTTCGGGAGCGGATGCTGGGAGGAATAAGCTTCAGGTTCTTCGAGAGACACATACAACAGGGCATGATTCAAGGCCTACTGGTTTATTTGTCTGCCAAGATGCTGGTCCTGTTGATGTTGTCAAAAATCCGACCTTTCTTCTTACCCCCGCAACAGTCTTGGATCCTGCTTCTAAAACAAAGAAGAATGCTGTGAATCTTATTCGTGAGCACCCAACGCTGCCGCACAGCTATGTTCGAAGTGTCGATCTTCAAGATACGATTCCAGGTGAGATCACCATGACTGAAAAAGAGGATGTCTATACAGTTCAAGTTCCAATCTCATTTGGAACAGGAACAGCAACAGGTGCAGGAGCAGGAACAGCCTCTACACTCACAGGTGAGTTCTCCAAGAAAACCTTCAAGCCTATCAATCCGAAAGCACCTTTTGGAGGCAATCCTGAAAAGAATCAAGCGATTGCTGCGTTTCTTGAGAAATCGAAAGACGCTCCGTCAAGAGATGAGTGTAAACAACTGATTCTTGCCAAAGAGTTAGGAGACACTCTCCAAGTTCTTTGGATTGTCTATCTGATTGCACTTGCAGTCGCAGTTGGAGAGAAAAAAGTTGATGTATCTACAACCGTTGTGACGACGAATGATACAGTTGTGTGGTTGCGCTGCCTTGTGAATAAAGTTCCTGTGATTTATACGGAGTATAGAGGTGAGTCTTATCTCTGGAATCCTCGGGAGGCGGATCCCGCTGCAATCGAAACCATGAGGCGGCGGTTCCTTGAGACCATTCGAGCGGAAGTGATCACTCATAATGAAAGTGTGATTGAACTGATTCGAGCGGCAAGAAACTCACCACGCAATCCATCCACAAAAGTTTGGATCAATCACCTTGAATGGAATACAGCTTCTTATACGCATGCGACGCAGTACTTAGACCTCTTGATAAGTGCTCTTACAAATATCAATAAAGACCTGGATAAATATTTTTCAATCATCCCAACGGTAGATGCTGCAAAAGAGCTTGCAGAGCGATCCCATTTCATGTGTCCCTTCAAACGGAAGACAGACGGATTCTATTATACAATCAATACTGTCTCTTTCTTATTACCCTCACGCTTTCACTTCAAAGCCAAAAGTTTTGCACCGACGAAGTTTGAGGGAGGGATTCCTACAAGAGACTTGTTTCAACAGGGGGGGAGACAATCAGGAGGAGCAAGATTTGATGAGGACACGATGCGAGCTCGTGTCCTGGCAAGAGACTTTCAAAGTCTTCTCCACGATGCCGTTGAAAACTCGCAAGAGGCCAATCCCCATGAGATCCCCGCACACATTGCAGAGAGACAGCCCCCTGAAGCAGAAACAACAGAGGACACTTATGATCTTAGCTATTGGGCTACGAATACTGTTCATTTAGATGCAAAAAACTTCTTTCTCTTTTCTTATATACGGGAACTTCATCCGCAAGTGTTTACCTACGCCAATCTTGTCAAAGAGGTTCTTCCTGAAGACACACAAGCAATCTTTGGATTGGTCTCTTCAACGATGATTGAAGACTTTCCCACGCGCTATCATTATGCTCAAGACAATAGTTTCATAGCAGACGCTTGGGCTGGTGATCCGATGGCTGCCTATAGTGCAGCTCTCCAGGCTGTTGTCTTAGCCAGGGTCCTCATTGATTCCTATCCACAGATTACAACACCGGATTGTCGGTATTTCTTAACGCTTTTCAATAGTCACGCAGCTTCCTTAGCCTACTATACAGGGCAACTTGCGATTGAGGTCAATCAAAGTGGTGGTGGAACTATAGTCGAAGAGACACTCGCAGACAAAGCTCTTGATCTCTATGAAATCTACTATTCGTATCGAATCCGAGCTCTGTACCAGGATCGCATGTTGACACAAACTGACTCTGATGAACTCCTAGAAAGCCTTCGTATGGCTCGAGGGGAAGAACCCTCTGTAGCTCCAAGCCCTGTCAAACGCACAAAGACACCGTCGACTCCTCAAAAACGCATAGAGAAGGAAGCCAAAGTATTGCTTGCACAAGGAGGCAAGCGCTATCGGAGCACACGCAAACATAAAAAATCGAAAGCGTCACGAACAAAGCGGAAGAGATCTACAAAACGGATTCGACTTTCACAGAAGTAAGACTAGCGACTTACATCTTCCTAAGGGACGGCACGCAAGTGGCGGCACTTACATCTTCTTCTCATTGTGCGGGGTGTACAGCACCTCGTCATGGGTTAGACGCTTGTCCAGGAGTGTCAACCCAGTCGCCTTCCCAAACTTCACACAATCCTGGTTCCAAATCTTGATCGTGTAGAAACCAATCGTCTGATCTGTATCCCGATTGCCTCCCCCCACAAGCTTCGGGGAAATGTTGATTCCCATGACCTTGTCTCCTTTGATTGTTGCAAGATCCATCATGGCGCCAATCGTATAGAGAAGGAAGATATCGATCCCATTCTCAAGACTTCCACGAAGGGAGTAGCTCCCTCCACGAATGTTTTGATAGTTCTCCCACAGAGGAGGAATCCCCTTCCGCATCCAGAAGTACATACCGCCCTTCAGCTTTGTTTCTCCGATGGCGTTTGTCAGAGCAAAGACATCCCGCCAGGTTGTGACAGTGCCAAGATCCGTATAGGAATCCAGACTCCATTTCTTTTCCCGTGGAGAATGGAAATACAAAGTCCATTCGCCTGAGGGAATCTCATCATCGGGTGATTTGGAAAGGGACATGGTGTACCCAAACCTCTACTTGTCAAGGGCTTCAATTTTTAGGTGCTTAACCGCGTAGGGAGACACTTGTTTCTGTCGCATCCTCATTAATCGTAAAGAGAGTAATACCATCCAGAAGAGTGAGAACAACTCCTGAATGAAGAGACCAGGCTGCCATCACAATCGCTGCGGAAGGGCGCTCCTGTCCTGCCCACTTGATCTGCTGAAGATAGTCGGAGACATCATAAAGAGTGAGGTTGTTGTATTTGATCTGTCCAGCAAGCCACTCGAAATGATGGAGCTCATACTCCGTCGTGGTATTGTAGATGGCCCCTGAATAAAAGATCTTCTTCTCTGCATCATAATACCAGGCAACAGGAGGAACACCAGGGCCCGTGAGCGTGTAGTCCTGGAGACGGAGAGGATAGGAGGAGCCTTGGAAAAACACATAGGTCTTGCTCTGGAGACCACGGGCGAGACTCGTGCCAACCGTGTGTAGAACAGATCCTGCTTCACAAAGAAGAGACCAGAAGAACTGAAGCCAAAGAAGTGTGCTCAAACCAAAATGGGTAAGCGTATGGGTCCAGTGGGGAGCATGCGTAAGATGAAGAGAGGGAGTCGGATGCTGCTCCTCCTCTACCTCTGCCTCAGACTCAGAGTCAGGAGAGGGGGGAAGCTGCGGAGGAGGAGGGGCCTGTCCTTCAGGAATGAAAGCTCCACTTAGGTCGTAGTTCATTTGGTTGTCCTGCTCTACATTTTGTAGAGCAGGCGGGGCGCCCAAGTTTACTGCGTTCACTTGGTCGTTAGCCATAGTTCAAAGTAACTATCTTCACTACACGGGGGATTTTTAGGCCTACACTTCGACTTTGGCTTCGGGACACACCGAGGAGCTTGCTGGCAAGCTCTCATACAGGAACAAGGCATAGATCCGCAGCAAGGGCAGGGGCATCCACCTCCATCCCAGGGTGCACTCTGTTGGGGAGTTTCATCGTAGCGATCGATCTCAGAATAGGCTCGAAGGATCCACGCAATCAAGACAAAGACAATCGGGGCTCCAAACAGAATCCAGGCCATCGTTTGCGATCCACGCTGACAGATAAAAATCATCAGAAGAGTTGCAAAGACACCCAATAACCCATGCCCGGGAACACGACCCCATTCGTGTGTCGACAGATCCAAAAAAATGACAGCAACAAACGCAGCCGCTGTTACGATTGCAGGAGGACAGATGTCCATTCTCTACTTAGGAGGAAGGAACTCGCTCAATCTTCTTGGTGGTCGGATTCCAGCGTCCAACAATCTCAGTGGGATCTACACAGCCATCCTCGTCGGCAATGTAGACATTGCAGTTCTGGTCTCGGTAGTAGGTCTTTCCCTTGTAGACAAAGTCTTCCAGCTCCAGTTCCTCGACCTCTTCCTCCTCCTCAACAACCTCCTCCTCTTCCTCAACCTCCTCCTCTTCCTCAACCACCTCCTCCTCAACCTCTTCCTCCTCCTCAACCTCTTCTACCTCAACCTCTTCCATCTCCTGAATCGCCTTCGCAAGAGCAGCCTTCGCCTTGGCCTCCGTCTTGATAGGATCTGCATCAGCATTCAGAGCTGCCTCTTGGGTCT
>JACCDW011803854.1_pt1 | contig 17351 bp, 14 predicted proteins | sample 7449781 | NCBI WGS metagenome assembly JACCDW01 (sample SAMN15323449, study PRJNA562643) | freshwater metagenome | isolation source: river surface water | place: USA:Blue River Watershed | collected 2017-08-18
CGTCAAGTCGCCCATGGTGGGCACCTTCTACCGGGCCGCCAGCCCGGGCGCCAAACCCTTTGCCGAGGTGGGCCAGCAGATCAAGGAAGGCGAGGCCATCTGCATCATCGAAGCCATGAAGATCATGAACGAGATCGAGGCCGACAAGACCGGCACGATCACGCAGATCCTGTGCGAAAACGGTCAAGCCGTGGAATTCGGCCAGCCCCTGTTCATCATCGAGTAACCGCGAGGTGGGGCCCAAAGCGGCTCCATGGGGCATGTTCAAGAAAATTCTCATTGCCAACCGAGGGGAAATTGCCCTTCGCATCCAGCGCGCCTGCAAGGAGATGGGCATCCGCTCGGTCGTGGTGTATTCCGAAGCCGACCGCGAGGCCAAGTATGTGAAGCTGGCCGACGAGGCCGTGTGCATCGGCCCCGCGCCGTCCAGCCAGAGCTACCTCAACATGCCGGCCATCATCTCCACCGCGGAGGTGACCGACGCCGAGGCGATCCACCCCGGCTATGGCTTCCTGTCGGAAAACGCCGACTTTGCCGAGCGCGTGGAAAAGAGCGGCTTCGTCTTCATCGGACCTACGCCGGCGAGCATCCGCGTCATGGGCGACAAGGTCTCGGCCAAGCAGGCCATGATCAAGAGCGGCGTACCCTGTGTGCCGGGATCGCCCGACGCGCTGCCAGACGACCCCAAGGAAATCATTCGCATCGCAAGGTCCATTGGCTATCCGGTGATCATCAAGGCCGCGGGTGGCGGCGGCGGGCGCGGCATGCGGGTGGTGCACACGGAAGCGGCCCTGTTGCACGCGGTGCAGACCACGCGCAGCGAGGCGGGGGCGGCCTTCGGCAACCCGGCCGTGTACATGGAAAAGTTCCTGGAGAACCCGCGCCACATCGAGATTCAGGTGCTGGCTGACGAGCACCGCAACGCCGTGTGGTTGGGCGAGCGGGACTGCTCCATGCAGCGGCGCCACCAAAAGATCATCGAAGAAGCACCGGCGCCGGGCATTCCCCGCCGCGTGATCGAAAAGATCGGCGACCGCTGCGCCGCCGCGTGCAAGAAGATCGGCTACCGCGGTGCAGGCACTTTCGAGTTCCTCTACGAGAACGGCGAGTTCTACTTCATTGAAATGAACACCCGGGTGCAGGTCGAGCATCCGGTGACCGAACTGGTCACGGGCATCGACATCGTGCAGATGCAGATCCGCGTGGCCGCCGGCGAGAAGCTGCCTTTTTCGCAGCGCAACATCGAGATGCGCGGACACGCCATCGAGTGCCGCATCAACGCCGAAGACCCCTATAAGTTCACCCCCTCGCCGGGCCGCATCACCATGTGGCACCCGCCGGGTGGCCCAGGTGTTCGGGTCGACTCGCATGTCTACACCAACTACTTCGTGCCGCCGAATTACGACTCCATGATCGGCAAGGTGATCTGCCACGGCGACACGCGCGACCAGGCCTTGGCCCGCATGCGCACCGCGCTGTCCGAAACCCTGGTGGACGGCATCCAGACCAATGTGCCGCTGCACCGGGAGTTGATGGCCGACGCCAAGTTCATCGAAGGCGGCACCAGCATCCACTATTTGGAGCACTGGCTCAACGGCCACAGGCGCTGAAGCAGCGCCGCCGCATCACCATGCCCTTGACCGAACTCGTGCTGCGCGCGCCCGTCCACCTGGTGGAGGACGTGTCCGATGCCTTGGTGGATGAGCTGGAGGCGGTTTCGGTGTCGGTGGAAGACGCCGATGCGGACACCGATGCTGAAGAGGCCCTGTTCGGCGAGCCCGGCATGCCGGCGCCGGCCGAGGGGTGGAATCGCTCAACCCTGAAGGCGGCCTTCGAAAGCGAGGAAGCCGCCACGCAAGCGGCCACGCTGCTGCTGGCACAGGAATGGGCCACCGGGCTGCAGGTGCAGGCCATTCAAGCAGTGCCCGAGGCCGATTGGGTGCGGCTGACGCAGGCGCAATTTGAGCCCGTGCCCATCACCGACTCGTTCTGGGTGGTGCCCTCGTGGCACGACGCACCGGCACAGGCGCAGCAGGTGATCCGGCTGGACCCGGGCATGGCCTTTGGCACCGGCACCCACCCCACCACCCGGATGTGCCTGCGCTGGATTGCCACGCGAAGCGAGGCCGAACGCGCCACCTGGGATCGGGTGCTGGACTACGGCTGTGGCTCGGGCATCCTGGCCATCGGCGCGGGCCTGTGCGGTGCGCGCAGCATCGACGCCGTGGACATCGACCCGGCTGCGGTACAGGCCACACAAGACAACGCACGCGCCAATGGCGTGGCGCTGCAGGCGGCCTTGCCCGATGCCGCACAGGGCCAATACGGCTTGGTGGTGGCCAACATACTGGCCACGCCGCTGAAGCTGCTGGCGCCCCTGCTGTGTGGCCATGTGCAGGCCGGCGGGCATCTGGTGTTGGCCGGCATCCTGGCACGGCAGGCGGATGAATTGAAAGCCGCCTATGCGCCATGGCTGGCGCTGGCGGTCAGCGATGAAGAAGACGGCTGGATCCTGATGACCGCCCAGCGCGGGGCGGAGCCCCGCCCACTTGCCGTGGGATGATGATGGCATGAGCTTGGCTGCGCGTTGCCCCCAGTGCCACACCGTGTTTCGCATCAGCGGCGAGCAGCTGAGCGCTGCGCAGGGCTGGGTGCGCTGCGGGGGCTGCGGCGCGGTGTTCGACGCCACCACGCACCTGGCCACGCCAGACGGTGCGGCTCTGGAGGTGCCGACGGTGCACGCGCCTGTAGAGGCGCACCCACCGGCGCCAGCGCCAGCGCCAGCGACAGCGCCCGCGCCCGCGCCAAGCCCTGCGCCGACCCTTGCGCCGACGCCGACGCCGGTGCCAAGTGCCACCCCGCCACTGCAGGCGATGCCCGACATCGACCTGGAACTGCCCGACCTGGGCGCGCTGCCACCAACCCCGCCTGCGCCGGCCCCCGAGCCGGCGGCATCACCCACACCGGCGCCCACACCGCCGCTCCCACCGGCACCGGCCTCCACTCCGGAGCCAAGGCCCACACCCGTACCCGCACCGTCCCCGACGGCTGCGGCACCGGCCGCAGCAGCACCAGGGCCCAGCCCGCTGCTGGTGCTGGCCTTGCTGCTGAGCCTATTGGCCCTGCTGGCCTATGCCGCACGCGGCCCCATCGTGCAGCAATGGCCACAGCTGCGCCCTTGGGTGGTGCAGGGCTGTGCCAGCCTGGGCTGTCAGTTGCCGGCCGAACGCAACCTGCAGGCCCTTCAACTGCTGGGCAGCAGCCTGTCCCAAGACGACAGCAGCGGCCACCACCAGTTGCGGCTGCAGTGGCACAACCGCGGCGACGCACCCGTGCTCATGCCCTCCATCGACCTGTCCATCGTCGATGCGCAGGGCGAAGTGCTGGCACGCCGCACGTTGGAACCCACCGAACTTCAGCCGGTGCTGCGCGCGCTGGCACCCGGTGCTGAGGCTGCCGCGACGGTCGTGCTCGACCTGCGCGCCTTGGCCCCCGAGGGCATCGCGAGTTTTCGCGTGTCCACCTTTTACCCCTGAACGAGGCCACGGGCCTCGCCTTCAAGCACCCTACGGAGCCTCACCATGCCTGCCCTGATCTGCGGATCCCTGGCCTTTGACACCATCACCAACTTCCAGGGGCGCTTTGCACAACAGATCCTGCCGGAACAGGTGCACATCCTGAACGTGTCCTTCCTGGTGCCCACCTTGAGGCGCGAGTACGGTGGGTGTGCGGGCAACATCGCCTACACCCACAAAGCCTTGGGCGGTGAGCCGATCATCATGGCCACCTTGGGATCTGACGGGCAGGATTACCGGGCGCGGCTGCAGGGCTTGGGGCTGGACCTGAGCTGCGTGCGCAGCATCGACCACAACTACACCGCGCAGGCCATCATCATCACCGATGAGTCCAACAACCAGATCACCGCCTTCCACCCCGGGGCCATGGGAGAGGCGCATCTCACGCCGGTGCCCACCAAGCGCAGCGACATCCGCCTGGCCATCATCGCCCCGGACGGCCGCGACGCGATGATGGTGCACGCACAGCAGTTGCACAGCGCCGGCATCCCCTTCATCTTCGATCCCGGCCAGGGCTTGCCCATGTTCAACGGCGATGAACTCAAGGCCTTTGTGCAGCAGGCCACTTGGGTGGCCGTGAACGACTACGAGGCGCGCATGCTGGCCGAGCGCACCGGGCAGAGCATCGAGTCGCTGTCACGCTCACACCTGCAGGGCGTGGTGGTGACCCTGGGCGCCGAGGGCTGTGAGGTGTGGGTGCAAGGCGTGCGCACCCATGTGCCGGGCCACCAGGCCACCGAGGTGGTGGACCCCACCGGCTGTGGTGATGCGTTCCGCGCGGCCCTGCTCTACGGCTTGGAGCACGGTTGGCCGCTGCAGCGCTGCGTCGAGCTGGGCAACCGCATCGGCGCCATCAAGATAGCGCACCGGGGTGGGCAAAACCACCCGGTGGACCGGGTTGCACTGGGCTTGAGCTGAAGCCAGCCTAGCCAAACAGGCCGGGCGCCTGCTCCGGCCCGACGCCGTCGTCGGCATAAAAGCAGGTGGGGCAGACCGCGCGGTAGCGCTCGTTGCCGCCAATTTCGACCTGCTCACCCTGCATCACGCGACGGCCCTGGCCGTCGATGCGCATGTTCATGGAGGCCTTGCGCCCACAAGCGCAAATGGTCTTCATTTCTTCAAGGTCGTCAGCCAGCGTGAGCAAGGTGATCGCCCCGGGGAAACCATCGCCGCGGAAGTCGCTGCGCAGCCCAAAGCACAGCACCGGCACATCGTCGCGGTGGGCCATGCGGTGCAGCTGCCGAACCTGTTCGGGCGTCAGAAACTGCGCTTCGTCGATCAGCACACAGGCGATGCCCGCTGGCAAACCCGCGCGGCTGAATACCGTTTGCGGGCCGAAGGTGTCCACCGTCTTGTGCAGCCCCAGGCGCGAGCCGATCACACCACTGCCGCTGCGGTTGTCGTGCGCGGCGGTGTAGAGCGCCACCTGCATGCCACGCTCGCCGTAGTTGTAGGCCGCCTGTAGCAGTGCCGTGGACTTGCCCGCGTTCATGGCGGCATAGCGGAAATAGAGCTTGGCCATCAGGGTTGCACTATATCGACCTGGGTGCGCCTCAACACCTCATCCAGGATCTCGGGTGCATGGGCCAAGGCCACGTGCGGCAGGCCCGGTACGGCACGGTTGAGGGCGCCAGGCAAGGTGGCGGTGCTGGCGGGAAACACGATGTTGTCGCACACACTCCAGTAGCAGGTCCAGCGCTTACGCCGTGCGGGTGATTCGGCTTGGGCCAGTTGCCTCAGAAACGGGCTGAGCAGCTGCATCTGCACACCCGCTTCGGTATGTGCCAGCATGGCCAGTGCCGTGCCGTGGTGGGGTGAGCCGATGCTGATGGCCTCGTGTTGCAGTGCCAGCTCATCGGGCAAGCCCGCCAGCCAACTGCGGATGGCCAGGCCGCCCATGCTGTGGCCCACCAACAGGGGCGGCACGCCGGTGGCAGCCATCAGACGGTCGCAGGCTGCTTGCAAGCCCAGCGCCTGATGGCCGATGTCCGCCGCAGGAGGCTCCATCGTCACCGCCACATACGGCACGCCGGCCAAGCGCAGGCGTTGCATCCAAGGATTCCAAAACCCGCGGTTGCACACAAACCCGTGCACGAGCAACACACCGCGCCGGCCCTGGGCCTCAAGCGGCAGGTGGTCGGGAAATCGCAGATGGGCCCAAGGTTGCCGCCAGCCAAAGGTCAAGGATGAGGCCCACAGCTCACGCCACCACGCTGCACACCACGTCACGGCACTGGGAAAGGCTTGCGGCGCCGCGTGCACCTGGCCCAGTTCACGGCGCGCAGCATCACGCCGGGCGGCCCAGGCGGCCCACATCAACTCCAGGGCCAACACCGGCGCCTGCGGGAACAACCAGGCCAAGGCCCACCAAGCGCCCTGCAGCCAGCCCGTGTGCCAACACCACAGGCACCAGGCCAGCGCAGCACCGACACACAGCAGTGACAGGGCTTGCTGCAAGCGGGCCATCTTCATCTGAAGATTCTCGCAGGCCGACGGGCACACCGCCCGTGGTTCAGGTCCCGCAGAAGGTGCGGTGTGAGGCCGCCACTTCCGGCGGCGCGGCCTGGGCATAGGGCCGCAAGGCCGGGTCCTCGCTCCAGGGCTGACGCACGGCATTCAACAGCGATTGGAAGGGCTGCAGGTCCCCTTCGTCACTCGCGGCTTGCAAGACGGCTTCGACCAAATGGTTGCGTGGAATGATTGCCGGGTTGGCCCGCTTCAAGATGGCCAGGTCAATGGCCCAGCCAGCGGATTGGGCTTGCGCTTGCCAACGCTGCAGCCACTGTTGCGCCGCGGCAGCGCCCTCACCGAATCGGGCCGTCAGCGCCTGCGGATCACCCTGGACCGTGTCGACCAAGCCCCGCCACCCCAGGGTGTGGTCCACCTGATGGGCCTGCAGCAGCGCCTGCCAGTCTTGCGCCAACGCGCGCACCACCGCGGGCTCGGCGACATCGGGCCAGCCCAGCTTGCGGCGCCACACAGCGGCCATCGCTTCGTCAAAGGCCGCACCGAAGGACTCGATGACGCGTGTGGCCACCTCCACACGCTGCTCTTGCGGCCCCTGCATCACGGGCAACAGCGCCTCGGCCAAGCGGGCCAAGTTCCACTGCGCGATGGCCGGCTGGCGGCCATAGGCGTAGCGCCCGTGATGGTCGATGGAGCTGTAGACGGTGCCCGGGTCGTGCGCTTCCATAAAGGCGCACGGGCCGAAGTCGATGCTCTGGCCCGACAGGCTCATGTTGTCGGTGTTCATGACCCCGTGGATGAAGCCCACGCCCATCCACTGCGCCACCAACTGGGCCTGCCGCTGCAACACGGCCATCAACAGGGCCAGGGCAGCATCGCCTTGGGCTTCTTCGAAACACGCAGGCGTGGGCGGATGGCGTTGCACGGTGTAGTCCAGCAGCCGCTGCAGCCCGGCCTCGTCGCCACGCGCTGCGAAGTACTGAAAGGTGCCCACCCGCAGATGGCTGTGCGCCACGCGGGTGAGGATGGCCCCAGGCAAGGCACGGTCACGCGCCACCCACTCACCCGTGGCCACCACCGCAAGTGCCCGTGTGCTGGGAATGCCCAAGGCGTGCAAGGCCTCGCCTATCAAGACCTCGCGCAGCATGGGCCCCACCGCAGCCTTACCGTCTCCTCCACGGGCGAAGGGCGTGCGGCCCGAACCTTTGAACGCCAGGTCCACACGCTGGCCTTGCCGATCCACCAGCTCACCCAAGAGCAGCGCCCGGCCATCGCCCAGCTGCGGAGAAAACCCACCGAACTGATGGCCCGCATAGGCCTGGGCCACCGGCTGGGCACCTTCGGGCACCTCCACCGCACCAAACACCGCCTCGCGCTGCGCAAGGTCCCAAGCCGACAAGCCGGCATCCAGGGTGGAGGCCAAGTCCACGTTCCAAAACAGCTCGCGCGGCCGTGGTGAAGCCTGGGCGCGCCACGGCACGCAGGCGTGGGGCAATTCACGGGCGTAGCTGTTGTCGAAGTTCAAAGGCACTGGGCGGCACTCCCCATGGGTTGGTGGATTATGAAATCCGGGATGAAGCGTCACTGGCCTTTTGATTGGCATACGACCAAAGTCAAATTAGACTTTAGGCCAATACCTGTCGGGGCGGCTCCAGAGAGTCCGCAGCCCACGGGCCACGCATGGGGTGTGGCCGGTGCAAGGCTGCGCTGTGCTGGGCATTCAGCCGTCACCCGTCGTGTTCGAAAAGGATTGCCCATGCCTGTTGCCTTGGGGTTTCACGCTCAGGTCCAAACCCAGGCCGCCCTCAACCAACTGCTGCAGGACGTTCAGGCCGAGCGCAAGCGGGCCATCGTGGTTGAAGGTGCTCAGGGCCGGATCATCACCGTGCTCAAGAAGGGCAATGTGCTTGCCGAGCTGCTGCGCAGCATCACCGGGCAAACACGCCGCGAAGCACAACGACTCGAACAGTTCCGCGCCTCCTTGCCGGCGGGTGTGGACCTGCAGCCCCAACATGCTCAGGTGGCGCAGGCCCTGGTCGAGGCGGTGCAGCCGCCGGTGCTCGACGCTCAAGCCCCTGGCGCTGCGACCGCCGTGCAAGCCCCGGTTGAAGTTGCCCCCGTTCAGGCGGCCCCCGTTCAGGCAGTGCCCGTTCAGGCGGCCTCGGTAGAAGCAGCCCCGGTTGAAGCAGCCCCGGTTGAAGCAGCCGCGGTTGGGCAGTATGTCGAGCAGCAAACCCACAACCAAAGCTGCTTCAAGCATGCGCTGGCTGCGTACTACAACCGCCCGGTGTTTCCCAGCTTTGAAAACTTTCTGGAGTATCGAAACAAGGTCTACCCCACCCTGGGAGCCTTCATCGAGCAGGATGATTTCAACAGCGAGGGGACCGCCATTGTGGCGGTCCAAGCCATCCTGGAAACCATGCGCCAAGACCCACAACTCGACCACTCGGGCATCGACACCCAGGCGCCCTGGTCGATCAACTTCACGCTCGATGTGAAGCGCCAGGGCAAGCCTCGCCGTGACGAACAAGACGCCCAGGAATTGGATGTGCACATCCAGGCCTTCGCCCAGGAGAGTGCCTCCAACCGCTTCATCGTCAACACCGGCAGTGGGGCATCCGGGCATTTTTGGTTCCTCAGCCGCGACCCCGCCACCGAGCAGTGGACGATGGCCAACAGCACGGGCAAGACGCTCAAGCAGGGACCATCACCCTCGCGCCTGCTGGAACAAGACTTCATCCGCGGCGGCCAGATCTACCTGTGGACCCAGCTCAAGGGCGACCCAGAAGAGGTCCATCAACGCTTCTCCCAGGTCACGCTGACCGGTGAGCCGCCTGCCCTGCAGCTGCGCCAGCCCGCGGTACCGAACGCGGCGCAGGCCACCTCACAGCCCGTGGCGCAAGCGGCCGCAGCGCAGGCGCAGGTACCGCAGCAGGCACAGCCCCGTCCTCAAGCCCAGGCCGTGCAGCCCAGCGGCGCGGGCCTGGGCACCATCCCCGAAGAGGATGGCAGCGACGATGATGACTTGCCACCCCCCATCCTGCCGCCCGGCTTTCGGCAGCAGGCCCGCCAACCAGAGCCGCCTGTCCGCCAACCAGAGCCGCCTGTCCGAGGTGCGCAGTGGGTGGCCGCAAACCCGGGTCGCCCCATCGAGGGCGTTGACCCGTCCTATCAGCGCGAGATTGAGGCCCATCTGGAATCCGCTGCGGTGCCCGGCATGGCCGACGCGCTGGCTGCCCTGAATGCATCCCTGGCCCAAGTCCGGCACAACGAGCCTGCGCGCTATGCCGCACTCATGCAATCGATCGACGATGACTTGCAGCGCTTGTCGCGCTCGGGGCGGCCCACACCTGAACTGTTGAACCGCATCCGCACCAACCTGCAAGGCCTGGACGACTGCAGCCGCGCATGGCGCGGCAAAGATGCCCGGCTGGATGCAGACATGATGAACTACTTGAGGGCCGCCAATGGCCAGCGCCATGAGAGCCAGGCCTCTGAGCAGGATCGGGCCTATCGCACCACCATCGCCGGACTGAGCAACTACTCACGGCGAGAGACCGCCCGTTGGGCCGCTGCCGTCCGGGGCCAAAGGCCCTTGCCAGCCGACTGGACCGCGGAACGCAGCCGCAACGCCGAAGAGAACGTTCGCAACGCACAGCGCATGGGCATTGCGGATGTGGCGAGCATGCCCGTTTGGGTCGACTCCATAGAAGCGCAAAACCACGCGCGCTACATCCGCGAGGTCAATGATTACCTGCAGCGTTGGTCCTGATGCACGGCTCAACTGGCACTCGGTTCAGAGATGTGCTTTCTACTTTCTGGCCATGAACCAGGCCACCAGCGCATTCGCATGGCCATGGCCCATTTCATGTGTAGCCTTGAGATGAGAGACAAGCTCCATGTGCTTTAGTGGGCCCGCTCCGGCCAGGATCTTCATCCAGTGCTCGATGGGCTTACCGTACTTCTTCTCGATGGAGGGGAAGTAGGACGCTGGGCCCTTAACCTTGTCTTCGTTCGTCATCGCGAAGTCCTTCAGAGCTGAAAAGCAATGTCTGCCATGGTGCTGATCCAGCGGGGGTTGGCAGTCCGCAATGACCTGCCTGTTTGGTACGGCGATTGAATGCGGGCTTGGGCTGACACATTGACACAGACTCGCCGACTACCACTTCGCACTTTGCGCCTGTAGCACCCCAGCGACTCTCGGATGACGCTCCAAGCCAAGGAGTGCCTCGAAGAACGCCGGTCGGAACTCGCGCAGGTGCGCGCGGCTTCCAGACCATTGCGATACGACAACGGCCAGGAAGGCCAGAGCTCCCGGCCGTTCGAGGGACAAGACCGACTGGCCCGCGAAGGTGTCGGCAAAGATCTCCCAACTGCGATGCAATTGGCCACGTGCACCTTTGCGAACTTGATCTCGCGCCTGGCTTGATGAAGACGTCGTCCATCGAGCAGGGTAGTCGGACACCGAGACGGCGGCATAGCAGTTGGCCGCTATGAATACAAGGCCTCGAATAGCGAGAGCGCGTTCGCCATCCGCTTTTGGCAGCAGCCCAGCTTGTGGATACTGCAACCCGAGTGAGATGAGAATGGCAGCACTCTCAGTCAGAACGGTGCCATCGAGAAGGATGAGCGTTGGAATCTGACCCAGTGGATTCGCCCTGAACAGGCGCATCCGCGAGGACTTCGGTTCCCAGGATGAAGCTCGAACGAGCTCGTACTCCACGCCCGCAGCTCGAAGTGCCATCTCAACGGCGGCGGAACCGGAGCCAGGCGAACCGAAGAGCGTGAGTGGCACCTGTGCTACCTGACTTGTTTTCGGAAAGCGATGTGGGCCTGTAACGCCCTATCGGGGTCAATCGTGCGCCCAAGACTTTTGGATACCGCATTCTGCTCTTTCCACAGGAACGATCCAACCCCCGAACGCAAGCACAGTGGAAGGGGGCTCCTCCCTGCCCTGATCACCCCCGTCTTCTGGACACCAAGGTCTAGGGCTGTACCCACACCACGCGCACCTTTACAGTCGCAAGCTTGAACTCCTCAGAGCGTCCCGTGACCATGACCCTTGTTCAGCTTTGGAGTGGCCTGCTCGGCGGCCTGATGGGCCGCTTCGGTGCGCACCTCATGGGCTGCCTTTTGGTTTTGTTGGCCGTGCCCACGTCAGCCTGGGCCCAGAGCGGGCAATGCGGCTTCATCAAGGACCCCAACCTGCAGGCCCAGTGCCGGGCCAGCACGGGGGGTGGCAGCGGCCCATGCGGCTTCATCCAGGACTCCGACCTGCAGGCCTTCTGCCGCGCCACCAACGGCGGCGGCAGTGGCCAGTGTGGCTTCATTCGTGACCATGACCAACAGGCGCTGTGCCGCGCCATGACCGGTGGCGGATCGGGACAATGTGGCTTCATCCGCGACCACGACAAGCAGGCCTATTGCCGCGCCACCACGGGCGGTGGCAGTGGGCAGTGTGGCTTCATCCGAAACGCAGACCAACAGGCCCTGTGCCGCGCCATGACCGGCGGCGGCAGTGGGCAGTGCGGCTTCATCCGGGACGCAGATATGCAGGCGCTGTGCCGCGCGCGGTTTTAGAAGGTCAGGTAAGCAAGGATTTGAGGACGCCAGACTTCCCTGCCCGGTTGCACCGCACTTGGAAACGGGATATCGTGAACCTAGAGTCCTTTACCAGCAGGTCACCCATGCACCCACGGAACCGAACAGTCGCAGTTGCCTGCACCTTAGTCTCACTACTCACTGTCTCCGGCTGTACTCAGGTCTCAGAACAGGTTGCCGATTGGCTTAGGCCGCCTTCTCCAGCGGAGATGAGTTCACGCATCCGTGACCAAGCTGGGCGGGGTGAGCTGCACGATGCGATTCGTAAAGGAGAGGCTTTTGTCATGAAGCGGCCCGAAGAATCGGCCGAAGTGCATATGACGTTATCCGAGCTCTACCTGATGAAAGGCGACGCCATAAAGGGCATGCAGCACATGCAGATGGCTGTATCAAAGGGCGAGCCCCCTGGGCGCGGTGCGATGCAACAAACAAGTAATCCCAGCGCACCTGCACTCGCTACACCTTCTGCACCAGCGCAAGTTTCCCCAGGTGTACAGGCCAACACCGACGGTGCTTCTGCACGGATCCTGCCGGGAGGTGGGATAGAAGTTCGTGCCGGTGGAGCAGCTGCAAAAGCCACGGACTGACCTTAGCCGTTTGTTTGCGTAATCCCGCGAGCGGGACTACACGCTCGCGCAGTGGCGTAGACGATTAAGGCTCTCTTCGGGAAGAAGTCCCTGAGCCTGCGCTGAATCTGCGAATTGGTTTTGTGGCATTCCCAAGACCGTTGCTTGGTTGTATTGCAATTTGACCATGATAGGTGTACCGTTAAGGTGGACCTCTCAGCAGTAGGTCTTGCGATTGCCGCAATCCGATCCGGCGTGCTTGTTCATGACGCCTCTTTCCCAAAACAAGCACGGTCCCGATCATGAAAAACCACCATCGCGTCAAGCGCTGCATCGTCCATGCAGCCGCGATCGCCGCACTTTGCCTGCCGATATCTGCCGTTTTGGCGGAGTCATTTACACAGGCTGGCGAGGCGCAAGTCAGCATCAAGGCCAACCGAGACCAGATAACCGCGCGGGCGGTAGCGAAGCGTCAAGCAGATGCGGATGCTGTTCGGGCCGCCCTGAGGCTTAGGCTGAATGTTGACTCGACTGGTGCAAAGGCCCAAGAGGCCATTGCCGAGCTGGTCAAGACGCTAGGCACAAACATGAGAACGACGTACCAGGTTGAAGGCGACAGCCTCACTGCGCGCACCACATTGACGGTGGACAGCGCGGAGCTGACAGACCTTTCGCGGTCCTTGGGCTTGCAAAACATGAATGTGATGGAAGCAGCATCCATTGTGTTCCTGATTGATGAGTACTGGGGAATTGCCACCAACCTTGACCCCTCCAAGCCGCTGGTCAGCGAAGTTGAGTTCTTTCAGGACCGTAGCTCGGCGTCATCGGGAACCTCCTTTTCAGACACCAGCAGCAAGGCAGCCCAGAGCTCTTCGGTACAAGGCTCAATGGCCGCATCGTCTCGTCAGTCATCTTCTGTGGCTGCCAGCGAGCGCACCGCCGTTGCAGGTGGTCAGTCTTCCGCTTTTGCCGCTTCCGACAGCAGGGCGGCGGCGATTCAGGATGGTGCCGGCGGGTCTGCTGCGGCTGCGAGGCAGACATCGGTAGCGGGTGCTCAGCAAAGCTCGTTCGCAGGCTCTTCTCAATCAAGCGTTGCTGCAGCGCGCAGCTCCGATACCAGAGTCGCAGCAAGCATCAACGCCCAGTCGTCTAGTGCTTCTGATAACAAGAATGTCCAGGCGTCTTCGTTTTCCAATCAGCAGAAGGATGTGACGAGCTTCAAATCGAAGACTGTGTTTCCTGACGTGAACAACGCAAAGCCGTCGGATGCTGCATCAGCACTCATTGCACAGCGCCTCGCTCAGGTGACCAAACAGTACGGTCTAGAGTACACGCCAGAACGCGATCTGCGCGAAACCGGCAAGGGCCGAATGCTGATCACCGATATCGAGGCGCAACGCCGTTTCGACTTTTACACGCAGGCGGTATCCAAGAATCCGTACAACGCCAAGTACGTCGTCTTCGGCTCCTCGGTCATGAATGCAGAAGGAAAGAGCTCGAGTGGTCGGACCCTTTGCTCGGGGATGCTGAAGCTGGACTCCTTCAGTGTCGATACCGGTCGCGGTCTGGTGGCTGGCACCCTTGTAAAGCGGGCAGAGGGCAGTTCGGACCAAGATTGCCGTGCCAACCTGTCGACCGCACTGGCAACTGAACTCGCACAGACGGTAGGCAATGCCGCCACCCGCGAGCTTCAGAGAATTGCACGGGTTGGTCAGGCCTTTACGGTGACCCTCTTCAGCGCAGCCCGAATCAGTCGTGGCCTTGGAGGGGCATTTGAGGATGCTCTGCGAAACATGGCCGGTGAAGTCCGCGAGCAGTCTCGTGGTGAGGGAACACGCACTTACACGCTTTCAGCGAAGGGCGGAGATTTGGTTCGCCGCATTGAAAAGCTGCTGGATGAACTGGGCCCCGAAATGAAAAACGCCGAGGTGCAGTCCAAGGGCAATCGCGTTGTGGTTTGCGTTGAGGGCCGCTGCCCCAGCGACTTCTGACTACCAAGTCTCGAAAGGATTCGCCATGGGATGGCGTTCGTGCCGCTACGGGCACCGAGTCACTGTTGCCTGCGCATCTTTGATGCTGTGCGCAACGGCTTCCGGTTCGCAGTTTTTCATCTTCCCCGTCAAGGAGCTTGAGGGCGTCAGCAACAGCGTTCCTGCTGAGAGACGCCCACTGATTGACAGCCGCATACGGAATCTGCTGGGTGCGGAGGTTCAAGCAAGTCTGTTGGAATCCTTCGCAAAGAAGGTTGCAGCCGCCTACCCGAGCAGCACCGTTCACGCCAAACAGATTGGTAACTCGGTCAGCACCAAGGCATTCCGCTACGTCGACGACGATAACCAGCAGTGCAGAGATCAGTTCTTCGCACCCGTGCAACAGTCTTATGCGGCCGTACTCGGGATCACGCGGGGATCCTGGTACGAAGTTAGCCGGGAGCGGGGGGTTGTGGAACTGCTCATTCCCATAACGCTGAACTTGCAACTGGTGAAACCGGACAGTGCAAAAGTGGTCTACACGATCTCTGAAACACTCTATTCGCCATTCCGTTTTGGCAGCCAGGCCGAGCTCCAGACGTCACTCAAGACGCTGGTTCGAGACGCACTGGCCACAGGCCTGGATCGACAGATCGACGAGCTGATCACACAACTAAAGAAGGGCTTTCAGCCCAAGGAAACCGTGGTCACGATCGCCGGGCGTTCCGGTGATGTACTCGTGGCGGACAAAGGGTACGAGGTGGGATTTGTCGACGGTGACATGCCGTTAGCCGTAGGGCGAAAGACTGGAGCACAGGTGATCTTCACCGTCCTAGCCGCTGAGTCCGGTTACGCTGTCCTGAAGGTATCCGATGGAAGCGCTTCACCGGGTGAGGAGTTTGTGTTTCAGTTCGGTGTTCCTGCCGATGACTCCCGAAAGCCCCGGGTGATGCCCGTTGTGTCGTCCACTGCGGGCAATCTGAGCGGCGCAATCTCAGAGCTCTTTTCAAAGGACATTGGCTTTAACGCAGCTTTCCAGATTGCCGCTGTAGACGCGAACTTCAAGGATACGCAGGACAGCATAGAGCGGCAGGCGAACTGTGTCGCTTGGGACAAGTTTGACGCCGTTCGCAAGGACCTCGACAGCCGCAAAGACGCTCCGGACTACTTCCTCAGGTTCGACTACTCCTATTCCCCAGTCGTTTTCGAAAGTGGGCAAGGTGGTGTGGAAACACGAGAGTCGTTCGTAGCCAGTGTTGGAGCACAACTCATCGACCACAAGGGATCCGTGGTGCACGCCGAGTTGGGTCAGGATGTCTACCGGCTCGACAAGCGCGGCGGGCGTGGTCTGGACATCAACAATGCCAAGGAAGTTGCACTCAAAAACGCGACTGCTGCCCTGGCAAAGAAATTCATCGCCAACGTCAAGTTTCAGCCCGCAGAGTTCCAGATAGCAGCAGCCAACAAGTCAAGCTTTTCGGTGGAAGGCTTATCGGTACCCCCATCTTCAGACCTGGTTATGGATGTGCTGAGACCTCTCGATGTCAGAGTCGGGGGCCGGCCTACGCATTGGCGGATCTCATTCGATCGCTCTGATGCGCCTCCTGCAGCGGACGGCACCCGTACGGTCTTTAGCTATTCCCCGAGGGATACGGAACTTCGTCGTGGGGACCGCTTGGTGATTGCGAATATGCCCAAACGCGGCCAGACTCGAATCACCGAGTGTGCAACTCACTATGTAGCCCCTGGATCCGTCGTCGCAGACTACCTGCTGCCAATCGTCCGCCACTCCGCCTACGCCAGCCAACGATTTCAGGTGGCGCTGACGGCGAGCGACTTCTATGGGAACACCAATGCACTGCTGCAGGAAGGCAAGTTCAGACTGAGAGTTGAATCGCCCGCCGCAACTGAAAGCTGCCTCCGTCCCGGCTATCTGGTGAGGCCAGACCCGCCAGCCTGCACATCCAATGTTTGCGGCTTCGACGTGCTGTCAGCCGCGACCATCATCTTGGAAAAGGACGGCCAACGCTCCGGCAACTTTGTCCAAGCAGAAAAGATCAGTATCAAGGGTGTGGCAGCGCCCGAGGTCACGAACTTCACCGGGTTCAAAGCGGTGGAAAGCGTGTCGAACAACCTGCCAAAACTCATCGAAAAGCTCAACTCTGGAAAGTGATCAAGAAATGAACAAGTCCCGTAGAAACATCATCGTAGGCACACTCCCTTTGTTGGCTGTTGGAACTCCAGCATTTGCTCAGTTTGGTGGCATGCTTGGTGGGGGAAACAGATCTTCCGGCGGCGGAAACATCGATGCTGACATCAGCGCCTTCCTGGGCAAGAGCTTCAACATTGAAATGACAGCTTCAAAGGCTTACTTGGCCATCGCTGCTGCCTTTGCATCAGAGACCAAGCGAGCCGAGTTCCAAACGCTCTTCAACGATGTGGGCAAGCAGACCAACCCTCAAGAAGCGGGGGCAAAGTTTCAGCAAGTTCGTGAGACTACTGAGGCCGAGATCAAGCGATTGTCGGAAGAGAAGGATCTGGGCGAAAAGACCAAGGAACTGTCGGCTGAGAAGCAGCGAAGCCTGGCGCGTGGAGTGGGCAACCTCTTACTCGCAGGGCTGCAAGCTAAAGATCTCGTGCCCAGTGGGCAAGGCATCATCAGCGGTGTTGGCGCAAACCCGATGGCGGTGACAAAGCTTTCGCCCGTGAAGGACGCCATCTCCCGTCTGCAGACGGCCATCACCATGGCAGGATCGTCCATGCCCAAGCTGATGACCGCGCTCAGCGGCGCCAATGTCTCGGTCGCTCCAGCAAGCTCTTCCTCCAAAGAAGAGCCCATCACGGCTATCTGATTTCGAGCTCGCGGGGCATTCGCCCCGCGCCTCGAACAATTCGGGACTTCTGGGAGTTGTGGAGCCGCGCACTCCCGTTCTCTGGCCAGGCTCTACTCCTAGCTTCGTGCAGCACCGGAAGACCGAAAGCCTGCACATGCAGCTGCATCCAGAAGGATCGCGGTGATTGGGAAACTTTAGAGTTTCGAAACTAATGGTAGGCCGTGCTGGACTTGAACCAGCGACCAAAGGATTATGAGTCCTCTGCTCTAACCAACTGAGCTAACGGCCCCCGAGTGGTCGATTCTAGGTCGGCAGCAAGCAGTACCATCTCCGCATGAC
>JACCDW010512575.1_pt1 | contig 17347 bp, 16 predicted proteins | sample 7449781 | NCBI WGS metagenome assembly JACCDW01 (sample SAMN15323449, study PRJNA562643) | freshwater metagenome | isolation source: river surface water | place: USA:Blue River Watershed | collected 2017-08-18
AAGCAATCACTGTTGCTGGTACTCTCCAACCTGAGAACATCAACCTTGCGTTGACCCTCATTGAAGAGCACGAACTCATCGGTGCTAAGGTTGTTCTTCACCCACAACGCTACAAGGATATTAGAAACTGGGGCAAGGAATTCTTCGATGAGGCAACTCAACGTGATATTCTTATGACTGGTCTCTACGGACATATTTATTCCGCAGACATCCACGTCTCCACCATGGTTCCTAAGAACTCTGTTTACGTTCTCGCACCTGCACAATTTGTTGGCGCACTTCCAATCAGACAAGACATCACTGTCCTCCCAGCAGACGATCCAAAGAGACTTAGACTCGGATGGGTTGTTTACGAAGAGCTCGGATTTGCATTAATCAACGATTACGCAGTTTCCAGAATCACCGTTAGCTAATTTTAGCTAATCAAAAAAAAAGAAGGAGATTTATTCTCCTTCTTTTTTTGCTTAAGATATAATTATTTTTTCTTCTTATATATCCAATTTATATACTCTGAATACACAAGTTCATACCCTTTACTTTCTAACAATCTACTTAATCTTTGATATTCAGTGTAATACCCATTCATTTCAGTGATAATATAATTAGCAGAATATTTAGTTTCGTCAAATCCAGATACGACCTCATATTCCCATCCTTCAACATCAATTGAAATTACATCAACATGAGTCAATCCCTGAGATTCAAAAAATGTGTTCAGTGTTATTACAGGAACAGTGATTGTTTTCGATTCTAAATTACATCCTGACACTCTCAAACCAAGACTTGACCAACCTAACGCTTTTTTGTTTGCATCTTCATATATGAAGAACTCTTCACTTTCGCTGTCTTTATCTGATACTGCAAATTGAAAAACCTTATTTCCAGCTTCTTTGTGTTTTTCAACGTAATCTGGATTTGGCTCAATTATAAGGGCATTCCATCCATTCATGATAAAGTGTTTTGACACAGAGAGTAGTTCTGGCTCTCCTCCACCCACTTCTATAATTGTGCCCTTATATGAATAATCTGTGTAATGATTTTGTCTAAGCCATAAACCAACTGAATAATTTGGACTTTTATCAAAATCATCGTGAAATATCTCGTACATTCATTTTCCCCAGTAATTTTTTACAACTTACATCAAAAAAACACTTTTGTATAATAAAAATATGACTATAGGTATTGTTGGACTTGGTGTTATCGGATCAGCTACAAAATATGGCTTTGAAAAATTAGGGCATAATGTTAAGGTTCATGATTTAAAATTTTCCACTAAATTGTCTTCACTATTAGACTGCAAAATTATTTATATTTGTGTACCTACTCCTGCCAACGAAGATGGTAGTTGCAATACTTCAATTGTAGAATCGGTTGTTGATGACCTACATAAATTAAACTATAAAAACATAATTGCAATAAAATCGACTGTAGAACCTGGATTGACAAGAAAACTGATTGATTCATATAATAATGATCATATTTGTTTTGTTCCTGAGTTTTTACGTGAAAGATGTGCTATAAGTGATTTTATAGAAAATCATGATCTTTTGGCAATAGGCTCTGAAAACTCAGAAGTTTTTCAAACTGTAAAAGAAAGTCATGGAAATTATCCAAGAAATATAAAACAACTTTCTCCAACAGAGGCTGAACTTCTGAAATACTATTCAAATATCTATAATGCTATGAGAATAATTTTCGCTAATGAAATGTACGAAGTTGCTAAGAGATTAGATGCAAACTATTCCAGTATCAAAGAAGCTTATTGTTTAAGAAATACTAAAGACATGTATCTTGATGTAAACGAAAACTTCAGGGGTTATGGTGGGGTATGCTTACCAAAAGATACAAAAGCAATTGCAGCGCTTTGCAAAAGATTAGATCTTGATCTTAAGCTATTTGAAACTATCGACAGTGAGAATAACAAATTCAAGATGACAGTGTTCGATAATATGAGGGAATTTTAATGAAAGTTTTAATTACAGGTAGTCAGGGTTTTATTGGAAGTTATTTGTGCAATGAATTCTTAAACAATGGATACGAAGTTATTGGTGTAGATAACTTCTCAAAATATGGCTTACTAAAAAGAAGTCATGATGCTAATCCTAATTTCAAATTTTATCAAGCAAATATTTGTGATAATAATGAGTTTGATAAGATTTGCCAGGACGAAAAGCCTGATTATATGATTGCTGGAGCTGCAATGATTGGTGGAATTGCATATTTTCATAGATATGCATATGACTTAATGGCAGTAAATGAAAGAATCATGGCCACAACATATGATTCTGCTATCAAGCTTCATCAACAAGGCATTCTCAAAAGAATTATTGTCATGTCTTCTTCAATGGTTTATGGAAATACCACTACATTTCCAACACCAGAAGACGATGTCAAATCATGTTCAGTTCCAGAAAGCACATATGGTTTTCAAAAATTAGCAGCTGAATATTTTGCAAAGGGTGCATGGATTCAATACAAAGTTCCATATTCGATTGTTAGACCATTCAATTGTGTTGGTATTGGCGAAGAAAAAGCTAAAGACGTAAGGGACTCTAATGACCTTAACGATGAGCTTACTCTTTCACACGTTCTTCCGGATCTTGTTGTAAGAATCATGAAGGGACAAGATCCATTGACTATCCTTGGTACTGGGCAGCAAATTAGATGCTACACTCATGGCAAAGATATTGCAAGAGGAATTAGAATGGTTCTTGAATCACCAAAGGCTGAACTTGAAGACTTCAATATCTCAACATCAAGGCCTACGTCTGTATTAGAACTTGCTCAGCTTATTTGGAAAAAACTAAGACCAGATGAAGAGTTCAGATATGTAAGTGTTCCAAGTTTTGACGATGATGTGCAAAAGAGAATTCCTGATGTTTCAAAAGCAAAAGAACTACTTGGATTTGAAGCAGAAGTTGATCTTGAATATTCTGTAAATGAAGTTATTGAATATGTGAGAAGTAAAAATGAACCTAAGTGATGCTGTTGACTCAGTAGTAGTAGATGCAATCAAAGCCTACGACAATAGTTATGAATTAGGTGATAATCCTTTTGAAGAATTATTATCTATGGGTGAACTTGTAGACAGACTATCAATTGTGAACTTCAAACTATATAAGCTAAAAGATGAAGTTATGCTCAGACCAAGCGATGAAGAGTTTAAATCTTGGGCTTCTGTTGAGGATGTAAAACTTGTAAGAGAACGAGCAAGATTGAAAAGATGTATCGATACTAAACTATTATCAATAATTCACAAAGTAAACAACGGTGAACAAGATGGTGGTTTCAATCCAGAAGTAAAAAAATACGGGCTTTAGGCCCGTATTTTTATAAGTGATCCATTATATATTCAAACTTCTCTAAATATGCTTGTGGACTATGATCTTTATACATTTGATCCAATGGCTGAATACCTGAGCTAATAATTTCTGGCAATGTTCTGTCTTCAATGAACACTGAAGGCTCTACATTATTAAAATGAGTGAACATATTAGTTTTAGCAACAGCAATTGGTCTTCTCGCCATTAATGCAAAGTCAGTGGATGATGATAAAGAAATATCTTGTTCTACTGTTCTGTCAGCATTCAAGAACACATTGATGTCATTGGATCTGAGAAAATCAATCAATGCTTGGTTTTCAATAAAGTTTTCATTTATTTCCAACCTAATATCTTTTCCAGAATTAGCCACAATATCTTTGATTGAAGAAATTACTCTTTGTCTCATAGAAGGATCATAGTCAAACTTATTTTTTGGAAAGAAATAAGTCAAAACTGCTTGATCATATTCTTTACAAACTTTTTCTGCAATTTTGTCAAAGTTTTTATTTGTATTGCAGAAACCATAACTGCCAATTCTTGTAATTTCATTTTTACTTACTGGCTTTAGTTCAAAATCATTTAGTGGTCTTGGGATTGAAAAAACAAGTTTTTCAGGAATGTTTGGCTTAGTGGTGTCAACAAAAATCAAACTATCAAAATGACATGCAATTCCAGCATCATGATATAAAAGAGCAGTCTTGATTTTATCTTGATATTTCTCTGTAAAGTTATTCAAATCAGGAAAATACATTCTTGAATAATTAACAAGAAGAATATCAGGCTTGTACAAACTATAAAGCATCTCAAGATTTGCTGCGCCCAAGATTTCTTTAAATGTTACTTTGTATTTAGATGAATTCTTTATATTTAAGAATCCTCTTCTTCCCATATCAGCAATTCCACACTCTGGGTTTGCTGGATTTATAAATAAAACTTTACGCATAAAAATCCTATTATTTCTTAGTTTTAAAGACCATACGATCTTTTACCCACTTGACATCTAAAACTGATTCTGTATAAGGTTTGTAAGCTCTATTTTCATAGACACCTTTATAAATGTCTTTATCTTTAGCATTCACTTCCCTCATAATTCTTTTTAATTCAGTGCCATATTCTTTCCATTTGATTTCAAACTTCAAGTAGTTTTCTCTGTTTCCACAATCACCCTTCCATGTAGTGTATGTGGGATTTGTAGGAGTTCCTAAAGAAAAGTCACCATAACACACATCAATGTTGTAATGAGCGATATCATGATAGAAGAGATTGAACATGATGTCCCAATCAACACAATGTCCGCCAACGAATCTTTCATCAAAAAAACCAATGATAGAAATCAAATGCTTACTAAAAGCTGTGTATTGTAATGGACCAGATAAATCAACACATCCATAACCTTCATTTAGTTTTTGGAAAGCTAAAAGATGTTGATCATGGGTTGGTCGATATCTCCAGTTTACATAGACAACATATTCAGTGGGACAAGCTTTGATAAGTTGGTTTAATATTTTTGGAAAATGTCTTCCTGCTTGATTTTTGACATAAGTAACTCTTTCATCAATTACATAGTCTTCTGGTGTGCCTTGATCATATAGCACAATAATATTCATTGGACTATTCTCAAGATGAAATCTAATACACTTAGATGCAAACTCAGAATTATCAATTACTGGAGTAACAATTGTGGCGTTTTCAAATGAAGCTTGCATAATTATCTCGCAGTGTTGATGAAAAATAAACCTGAACGTGAAAAGTGATTTGCTTTCATTGTAGATGCACTTCTAAGATTCATGCTTTCTGAAGCTGAAAACTTGAAACCATATTGAGCAAATGCATCTTTCCAGTACTGCATAGGTTGGCAATTTACGTGGTGATGGCCCCATTGCCCGGGGACAGCATATGTACAAACTACATATTTTGCCTTTTGGAAAGAATCCATATAATGAGGCATATATTGCTCTTCCACATGCTCAAGAAATTCACAACTCCATGCCATATCATATTGATCTTCAATGGGAGCTGGTCCATTGGTATAGTCATGAATCAAAGTAGGTTCCTTATGATTGAGAGTAAAGTCACCATCAATTCCTAAAACTCTCAAACCTTTGGAAGCTGCTAATTCACACATTCCACCAGGACCACATCCAACATCAAGATACGACTTGACATTGTACTTTTTCATCATATAGTCTAAAACTCCATCATCTAAATGGGTTTCATTATCATGTCCACCAAGATGCGGTGGTAAGTCTTTATTTACATACATATTTTTTTTATACCCTTAATGTTGTAGAACCATCAAAATCAAACTTAAAATTGAAAGGCTTGTTGTTGATAAAAGTGGATTTTATTTTTTGTTGAGCATTTTTATCTGCAAACAAAAGCATAAAACCACCACCGCCAGCTCCTAAGATTTTTCCACCTTTGGCACCACATCTTTTAGCTTCTTCGTACATTTCATCAATTTCAATATTTGAAATATCATCAGATACTGCTTTTTTAAGATGCCACGAACAATCTAACATTTCTCCAAAATATTTCAGATCTTTTTTAATCAAATCAAGCTTGAATTGTTGAGCTAACTCGACCATAGTTTTTATATTTTGAAAACTTTTATCATTATCAGTCATTCTTTTGCTTTGATTCTTAAGAATGTCATCAGCTGATCTACCTTTGCTTGTGTGAAGTAATATGAGATTATTTTCAAGATAATCTTTGATATCTTCATCTAACTTAATGGTGTCAGAAGAAACACCCTTGGCAGCAAATTCGTGTGCATTGAAACCACCATAAGCACATGCATATTGATCTTGCTTTCCGATAGGTTTTTTGCATAAATCAATTTCTATAACACAAGCTAATTCTGCTAAAGAACCTTTACTCAAAATTTCTTCTGAAAATCTATAATTTTCTAATGCTTTGATCAGTCCAACAGCAAAAGCACTTGAAGCGCCCATACCAGTGCCGTTAGAAGGCAAATCTGAAATTGATGCTAATTCAATGCCTTTAGTAATATCAAAATACTCAAGAGTGTGCTTTACTATGTCATGTTTCAAATCACTGGTTTTGTTTACATTTTCAGTGATTGAATAACTGACACGAATAGAGTCATCAAACTTTTTATTCAATGATATATATAAATATTTATCGATTGTAGCTGAAACAACCATACCAGGGCTTTGGTTATAGTAAGATGGTAAATCAGAACCACCTCCAAAAAAGCTAATTCTGAATGGAGTTTTAGATATAATCATAATTGTATTGTACAAGTTGAGTATGAGAAATGCAATTATAACATATGCCGAAGGAAATGACTTCGTGCAAACTTTAGATTCAGAAGTGTTCCTCCATAGCCTCAAAAAACATAAAAATTTCAAGAAATTTGTTTTTACTCGTGGTCTTACAGATCAAAATTTGCACATGCTTTCAAGATTTTTTGATGAAGTTATTGTTTGCCAAAATCCCATCAATAACAATGCTCGAGATAGATTTATGTCCTATTACCAATGGATGGTTCAAAATATGGACAATTATGATTATGTAATGCATCTTGATTTTAGGGATATTGTAATTCAAAAAGATCCATTTGAATTTATGTTGTCTCATCCTGAAAAAGATGTTTTTGTTGTTTCAGAAGGCATGAAAATCAAAGATAATTATTGGAACAACATGGATATGAATTATTACCACACTCATTTGCAATTTCATAAAGATGATTTCAGTGATTATTATGTAATCAATGGTGGAACAATTGGTGGTAAGATTTTCCAACTAAGCCAACTATTTTTATTGCTTTGGACTAATAGTAACAGACTTTCAAGATCAAATACAGATCAAGCAACATTGAATTATCTTTATCCTTATTTCAAAATGAATTCAAAAATTATGGTCTGCCATCCTTATGAAGATACTTTTTGTGCAACAGGTGAGGGAATTAAATATGGCAATGTTCTTGTAAGATATGATGGACCAGAAGTGTGTAATCAATCAGGTGAAAAATATTCTATTTTTCATCAATGGGATAGAACAGAGATAGCAGACACAATTAGAAAAAAGCAAGCTAATACATTGTCTTTTAGTTTTTCTTTGTAATTAAAGGGATTATATATTATTTCTTTCTAATATAATATCTATGTGGTACAAAAAGGCATTTCAATCATCAAGTTTTTGGAATATAGATGAGACAAATGATCCAGATTCATTAGAGTCTGCATTCATGGGTGTAATTACTGATTCAAAGACAAGAACATCCGATCCTGAAGATATATATCAAAATCTAAAAACATACAAAAATGAACTCCTAAGTGATTCTCCTGGTGATAGGAATGCCATCGATGAAGCTTTTAGCAATGCAGTAGAAGCTTTGAAATCTGAATATCCAGACTTTAGTGAAAAAGATAAGATCTCTGGTGATTGGGTAGAAGAAGCAAAATCATGGCTCGGCACACCATATGTATTTGGCGGTGACGATAAAAATGGAATTGACTGTAGCGCATTCGTTCAAAAGGTATTTGAATCAGAAAATATAAAGCTTCCAAGAACTACAACTGAGCAAATCAATGTTGGGCAGGAGATAGATATCAATGAGGAACTACAACCTGGAGACAGATTATTCTTTGCTTTTGGCAGACTTGGAAAAGGTAACGCAGACCATACAGGCATTTATTTGGGCAACAATCAGTTCATACAAGCATCATCATCAAAAGGTGTCACAATAAGCGACATAAGTGATGGGTCTTATTACAAAAATGCACTTATGGCTGTAAGAAGATAAATCAATTTACTTCGTTTTTAGCTGAAAGAATTAGTTGAATTGTTTCAAACTCTTTCATAGTCAAGTTTGTAAACTCGTTTCTTGAAAAGCTTACAATCCCTTTGCTCATATAATCCACTTCTATAATAAACGGATGTACAGGAAATACATCTTTATTATTTGGATCAAAATATTTTTTTGCTGAATTGTATATATAATTTATTTCTGAATTTGAAAGATGCAAATAATTATAATATTTTTGCCATACTCTTTCAATGAAATTATGGGTTAAGTTTTCAAAATCAAAGTCCAAACTAAGACCATCTACATATATTTCAGAAATAACTTTTTTTAAGATTAACCTTTTTTCTTTTTCTGAAGAAAAATAACTTACATTTCCATTATTCTTGAAAGCTTCTTTATCAATTTCAAGACCTTCAGTCCAAGATAGCAATCTTAACTTTACTTTGTATTCTTCAATTTCTATCTCAACAAACTTTTTATTGAATATGTCCAGATCTTGTGTCGGAATTGGATTCTTTGAACTTTCAATATGTTTGGCTATTCTTTTTACTGCTTCTTCAAGATCCATTAGTAAGATATTCCAAAAACGTTTTTGATCAATGATGATATGTAATCTTGTACATTGAAAACACTTGATCCACTAAACTCAGATTGAACTGCATTTAAGTTTCCGTTTGGAGCTGATACATGTATGTTGTCGATAATATCAAACTCAGGCAATCTTGCTGTGAAATTATATGTATGATTATATCCACCGCCTGGAGTAATTCTTACAGATGGATTTGACCAATCTACATTTTTCATTGCAAAGAAAAATGGTCCACCAAGATATACAGATAAACCTGTAGTGTTTGATAATTTAGCTTCAATATTTCTATTGTATCCAAAATATGTTATTGTTCCTGAAACTTCTCTGTTTGCAAGAGAAGCGAATTTAGGACCAAACTTATCACCCATATAAATCAAACTATTATCTTTTTCAATTATTGGATTAGTGAAAGTGAAGTCTGTAGTTTGACTTATTCTTAAATTAAAACTTACAATTTTATAAGCTGGAGGTTTCAAAGTATTTATAGATGCTTTTAAGGATGAATATGTAGAGTGATATTTTTCATCAATAATTACATCCAGAAGAGTGGCAGATCTATATCTGTGATAATCGTAATTCAATCCTAAAAAATTAGTGGCATTTTCATAAATATTGTTGCCCTCTAAATCTTTCATCTGGTTATAAACTATCGGTTCAATTCCAGGTTTTCTTTTATTTAATAAAGTAATTTCTGGAGATATTATTGTCTTTCCGCCCTCAAAAGAACATTCAACATCTACTGTAGATAAATCGCCTTGACCGTTTACACTGAAATCTATTGAAGATAAAAATATAGGACCAAAGCTATATTGTGATGCAACAGAAGAACAAATCATCATTGGAAACAATGGTATTTTGCAAGCTAAATATACTAAAAACTCGGCAGCAGCTTGATCATTGAATGCTTGATTTATACCCTCATAAGTTGGATATGATGTACTTAAAATATCAGTGTAATCGCTTATGGCAATGTTTATTAATGGACTAAAAGAAAAATTTCCTGAATATCTCTGTCCAGAAAAAACTGGATGATTATTCACTGTAAGAGGGAAAAAGTTTCTTAAGGTGTTATATATCCTTGATCCTGTGTCGTCATTGAAACTTTTAGAATATATAGCTCTCCAAGGAGCAGTTTCTGGAATTGTATAGTGACCAAAATTATTTTTTGAAAGTTGAAGTTTTTCAGCTAAATCATATAAATCCCATATAAAGCCTTTGAATTTTCTTTCAGCTTTATTGTTGATAGTGGATCCCAAAGATTGCTTGTAAAGATCAAAAATTGTTTTATTTAAATCATACAAAGACAATAAATAAATATTATGACTTTTGCTTGGTGTTTGAGGTAATACTGTATTATCATACTCTGGCATTATTTTCTCCCATCTGTGAAACTAAGCCATTTCATAGCAATGCCCTTAACCAAATCGTATGGCATATTGTTTAGATTTTCAGAATTAATCGACAAATAAGTTTCATCATTCTCAGAGGTTATGATTATTTGTTTTGCAAATTTTGAAACAATTAACTTACAAAATATTTTAGATCTTAATAATGGTTTTCCAGTGACAGAATTGATAATACTTGCTTCCTCTATAACACTGGACATTGTTTCAAAATCTCTTCCTGTGCATTTTGCTATTACAGAAACAATTCCATTGTCAGCTATATCAAAACCAATATAGTTTCCATTACTGTCAACAACAGAATTGCCTTTGATTTCAATATCAAACAGTCTATTTTTATCTATAAGAATATTCATTAGTATTGCCCAGTTGGATTCAAATACGGTTCAAATATCAAAGTTTTATTTACAACAGACCAAGATACTTTTTTGGTTTGAACAGATTCTACAGATGATGTTGAACTTTCAGGAATCCAAACTATTTCTGGAAGATCTAATTTGAATGGTCCAAAATTAAATCTAATTCCATTTTTATTTATAGAGCTTATTCCTGATAATTTTTCTGCAAACAACCATGGCTTTATTGGACTACTATAAGTGATTGAACCATTTATTGTTCTTCCATTTGAATAATATGCAAAAGGTTGAAGATTTTTATTGAAATCGTTAATTTGGTTATTTGATTTTGCATTGAGCGTATACACAGGCTGCAAATTATTATTTATAGTTAAAGACATTTCGTTGATTTCAAAATCTCTTATATCATATTCTTGGAAACCTCTAAACAATTTTGATTGAGTTGCTCTTCCTAAGCCAAAATATCCGAGATCTGTATCACTAAACTCTAATCTTACAAGAGAAGAATTGAGCAAATAGTTAGGTCGTCGATTATTGACATTGTAAACAATAGTATCAAAATCAGTTAAGAAGTTTTTTTGATATTTGCGATCAAGATTTGTAAACTTAATTGTGATATCAGCAATTATATTATTTCCTGGAGATATGCTCAAATTGATGCTGTCAACCATACACCCGCTAAATAAACCTTCTCTTAATGAAAACAATGAGAATGAAGGTTCTCTGTTTGACTCAGGATTTGTTGCTGTAGCCCAGATATAAGATTTAGCTGGTGTATGACTGTATGTCGTAGCACTACTAAAGTACAATCTTCTTTCTGATTTATTTACAGAAGACACTGTAACAGTTTCGGCAGTTTCAGAATCATCGTCTGACTTTATGTATGCTGTAAAGTTAGTTCCCAAACCAATGAAATCTGAAATATTATCAATTTTCATAAATGTTGTAGAACCAATTGCAGCCGTAGTGTCTGATTTTACTCTGCCGATAAATGAAGTAGAATTGCCTTTGTAACCTTGAATACAATAATCATATAAAGCAGCAAACGCCGGATCTACATAGCCCCATGATTCAACTTTAAGTGGCATTTTGAAAGACAATGAGTATGTTCTTGTGTCAACCTTGAATGTACTTGGAGATGCTCCTTCACCTGCCAATCTCTTTCCAAAATCAGCATTTTGTGTGTAGTTCAAATCAAGATTTTGTACTGAAAATAAGTAATCAGTATTTAAGTTATTGAACGACAAATCATAATGTGGATCAATATTGATATCTCTGCCTAATGCGAGACAATCAAAGTAACCCATTTCATAAGCTGGGCTATATATTTGATTGTAGAAGTTGTAGTGGACAGCTGGTTGTGTTAATTGATGATCTGATGGTGGATCAGTATTGTCATCAATTGGATAAGGTAAAATTCTTTGTTCAAATTTTAACGTATGATATCCAACATCAATCACTTCAATAGTGTCTGGGTAAATATATCTTTGTTGAACTACAATTTCATGCAAATCAATAGTTTCGCCAGATGGAATTGGTTGAGGATTAATATTTCTATTTATTTTTAATTTTGGACTAACTAATTCTTCAGACGTTATGGTTTCTGGTCTAATTACAGATACAAGCTTTGGTATTGGAACAATTTCCGTACTTGGAATGGTATCTGTATTTCTCTGAGTGATATTTTGTCTAAGTCCAGGGATTGGTACAATTTCAACGCTTGGAATTGTATTATCATTTCTTTGAGTGATAATTCTTTTCAGAGCTGGAAGAGTTACATTCTCTTGTGTTGGTATTGTATTCTGATTGATATTTCTTACAAGCTTCGGAGAAGGAACAGTTTCAACTGAAGGTATTGTTCCATTATTGTTTTGATTGATTGACCTTCTCAAGCTTGGATTTGGAACTTGTTCTGTGGAAGGTATGGGCTTTTGGCTTACATTAGGTCTAAGAGCTTGTCTTGGAGTTATTTCAGTACTTGGAATTGTGGTTTGATTGACGTTTACATTTCCGGGAAAAACTATATTTCTGGTGGGCGGATTGACGTTTTCTTCTGATCCTATTGTAAGAGGACTGACATCACTTGAATAGTAAATTAGTATTTCTACATATTCAACACCGAATAATACTGTAACTTTATCTTGATTTTGAAAATCATATTTTGCTGCAATTCTTACACCGAAAGAAGCATCATTTACAATTGATGTGCTGAGAGATGAAATGTTCCATGTATCAGAAGAATTACCATATTCATCATATGTTAATGCACTACTCCAAGGAGTAGATGTATTAGCTTTATTATCACTTATAGCACTGCCATTATAGTAAAGGATTATATCAGTATCGGTGGCTTCTACATATTCATATAGCCCTTTGCCAGTAGCATCTGCACCTTTTCTTATTCTGACTTTGATTCCATATATAGGTGCGCCAATTGGAATTTTGTTTGCAATATCTGCACAAAAAAGATAATCAGTAAGATAATTAGTTCCAGAAGCAGGATAACCAGCCAAACCTCCATCAGGTTCGTATTGAGATATATTAGTATCTTGAACTTTTACATTGTTGACATTTTGCCAGTTCCAAGTTCCAGGTGAGCCAGATTTTTCAACATTAGATATTGTTGAAAATGTAGTGGTAATTGTTTGTAAAGCCATAATTACCTCATTACGGCTCAGTCTCTACAGTGATAAGATCATATATATCCCACAAAATTGGACCATTACTTACTCTTCTAAGATCTGTACCTGGACTGACAACAACATTAGTGACACGATCAAATAAATCAGTTGATTCACCAAGTAAGAATCTTGTATCTCTTGCAGTACCTCTTGGCACTGTTACCGACATAGTTTTTTCAGTACCTGTTTCGCCAAGTTTAGCTGTGACAGAAATAACTAATTCGTTTTTTATAGTTTTGTCTGTAGTTGAAGCTATAGCCACTGACGAACCATTGAATAATAAACCCGTATTATCAGTAATTTCATCAACAGGGGGGACATAAACAGATAATCTTCTTGATGTATTTGAAACTCTTCCTGTTAGTTTGATTCCTCTTTTAAAAGAATCACCAACAATACTTCCATCATCTAAATATCCACGTAATTTTAAGTAGCCTTGACCCGTGAATGAACTCCATGAACTGGAACCATCAAAGGTAGCATTTAATGTTTTTGCTAATCCTGAGCCAGAATTTATATATCTCAAACGTAAATCAGTTGTTCCAGCTCCTGTTGTAAAATCTTCAGGTTTATTGATCACTACCCAATAACTTGAACCACTTGTAACATTGATTCCAGATGGGAACTTTACAGTATAAGTAGCACTGCCTTCTAAAATATCCGTATAATTCAATACTGCTTGTTCTGTAAGAAGACCAGAATAATTTGGTGAACCACTATTATCTGTGTAAATATTGAAATTAAGTCCTGTAGACCCTGATGATGCTACTTGATTAGCTGCATTGAATCCTAATTTTACTGATACTCCGCCAATATAACAATCTTCCAAAGTTGTAAACTTAAGAGCAGTGTATGTTGAAAGATTGAGATTACTATTGTCTGTTACTGGAGCTATTGATGAATATGGGGCATACTGAATCTCATCAACATTTGTGAGTCTTTTTTCGATTGTTTCTGTTGATAAGCTTGGTCTTTTGTATACATGATAGAAAAGAGCATTTGTAATACCTGCTCCTTGCCAAGTCAGTTCAGAAAGATAATTGCCAGTGGTTGTATTTAGTGACACAGCACTTACATATGTTGGAACTGTTTCAACATAATCTGTACCCTCAACAGTTCTTACTGCTGTAACACCATATATCTGAGTTCCGGGTTGTAAGCTTGATACATTTGCTGACGAAGCTATGATTCCAAGAGTCAGGTCTGTTGATGCTATACTTGATGTACCAATTACAGGCGAATTGTAAGTAACCAAATCGCCTCTAAATACTGCAAAAGTATGTTGTAAATCTGTTGAGTTTATATTGAAATAAGCTCTTGTAAAGTTTTCAGGAAACTCGAATCTTTCTAAACCACTAAAAGACAAGCCTTTTGAATAATATTGAGTTGGTCTGAAAGGTTGCAAAGACCAAAATTTATTTATTGTATATCCTTCAAGATTTGCTAAAGCTGCAGAATAAGAAGTAACAGCATTGATGATATTAGCTATAGATATATCGTTTTTGTATGCTTGCAAATTCTTGATTGCTGAGCTACAAGCAGTTATTACATCTTGAACATCAGCGGAGTCTCCAAGAATAAGATTTGAAGAAGTTGATGTTGGCATGTCTACAACAGTTCTGACCCAAGCACTGTTTCCAGCCCCAGCTACAATTGGATTGTCAGGACTTTTTACTAATATTTTTGCGACAGGAAGCCATGTTGAAGGTAGTGGTGGATAATATATAAATTGCTCAGGATCTTCTGAAACAGTCTCTACAGGAAATCCAGTTATATATTTTAGTCTTGGCTGAAAGACGTATTTCACCGGAGTATCTACAGAAATATTATTTGGCAAAACTCCATAGCCAGCAGAAGTATAATAGTTTGTATCGATAAACAAAGCTGTTTTTTCTGAGTTTAAACCTGAAAACTTCAAGTAAACTGATCCAACGTGAGCTTCTAATGGAAACCCTATACTCTCAGCAGAAACACTATCAGATATATAGACTAATGTGTCTCCAGTAGCTGAAGCTGTAGAAACTGTTGTATTGAATGTTTGAATTGCTTTCTGAGCTTCTTCAAGAGGCAATCCAACCGTAACACCGTATTTATATGCAGTTGAACCAGAACCAGTGAGATAATAGTTTTTTAGAAACTCTTTTTTTATTGGTACTTTTTGCTGAGAAAGAGAAATAAGTGACCCATTGTAAGAAACAGTCCCAGAACTAAATAGAACATTGTATCTGTCAGTAGTAGCTCCGTAAGATGCAATGAAACCTAAAGGGGATGTCTCTACAATACCAAAATATGGGTATCCAGTCTGTGCAGTTGAGAGAAGATTATTAATTTCAAAGATGGCAGACCTTGGCACTTCCACACTTCCGATTCCTTTATCAAGTGAATCAGAAATATTTCCAGCATTTTTGGTAATTTCTAATAATATTTCTTCTATTTTAGATGTTATTGCCATTAAATTATTATTCCCAACTGATTTTCTATAAAATCTTTCAATTCTGTTGGCATTGCAGGATCAGCGGTTGCCCAATATTCTACAAAACTTGGACTCCAGCTATCCAAATTAACCCATGTGTTTACAATTTGTTTTACATTACTTAATTCTACATTTGCGGTGTTATTCACGTCTATGTCTGCTTGTAGAATATCCATGATCATTGATGTATATAATTTTTCTTCAGCTAAACCAAAATATCCACTTGGCATTCTCTCATCTACAATTTTGATAAAAGCTCTATCTTTATTGTAATCATCAACATATTTTTCAACATCAATTATAAACTTACACAATAAGAAACTATAATTTGGGTCTGTAGTTGGTTTTGGAAAGATAATTTCGTTTGAATATTTCAATATATCTTTCACGTATTCAAGTGAAATATCTTTTGAAAAAATTATATTTTCTCTAGCAGAATCGGCTGAAGGCTTTGCTATAGAAAATTCAACATCTACTCCTGTATTCCTTGATGTCAAATATGCTGCACCAAGAATATAACAATTTGATATTTCATCACTAAAATTTAAGATATCAGATAATGTAAATCCGAATTGCGTAGTGTTTACATTAGGAACTTCAACAAGAGAATTAGATAAATCTGTGGTGCATAATCCTTTACCAAAAACAATTAAGTCGTTCATATGACTGGAGCTATTAGGATTTACTATTGACAAACCATAGTTCAAGTTCAAGTAAGTGTTTGAATTATTTGCTAATCCATAATTAACTATAGATCTTGAAATAGAAGTGGTAGATACTGTTTTATTGTAAGCCAGTACAAGATTATTTAGTATAGTAGCTGAGGCATAATTTGGTATCATTATTTACTCCTAAATACAATTTTGTCCCCAGGAGGTGAGCCAAGAGTTTCTGTGTTAATTTCTGATAATGTTTTACCAATGTACATAAAAGATATTTTTTGTATATCTGTAGCTCCAATAGAAACTGGAGAAGCACCATTATCAACGTAAAATGATTCATCAAACCCGTACCAAGTGGATGTTCCTCTTTGTCTCCAATAACCGATTAGTGTTTGACCTGTACCTGCAGAATTAGTGTAATTATTAAATTGAACTTCTAACTTTATTGGATCTGAAGCTGAGGTAATAGAATAAGCAAATGTAGCACCAGTTGATGAATTAGTCTTCCATTGATCAATTGATGGAATGCTGGCATTGTTCACATATACTTTCAATCCGTAAGACGATATAAACTTAAACTCAAAACTTGTCCCTAATCCTGAATTTGGAATGAAATCTCCTATAGCGTATCCATTCAAATATTTGTATTGATCATTAACACTTTCATTTTCAAAAGACAAATTGTATGTTGATGTAATGCTGTTAGACTGAAGGGTTTTATCTAAATCAAAACTTGTATACCTATTTTTCTTGAACCATTTTGTAATCCAAGTGGGTGATTTCTCAAGAGTGATTGTTGTTGTAGCTATTCCACCATTTCTGTAATAAGAAAGATTCAAATAGATATCATTTGCTCTTTTTGCAAATACATAACCGCTTGTACCTATACCAACTGTAGAGTTAGTAAAATTGTCAAGTATTAGTGATGAAAGATGAAGGTTGTATACTAAATTGGTGTTATCATAAACTATATTTGTAATGCTTGTTCCAGCAGCAATAAAGCTATTTTGTGAAACGCCCAATCCAACTAATATTTTTGGTGAAAAATTAGTTGCACCGATTGATACGATGTTAGTGTTTGAAGTA
>JACCDW010867703.1_pt1 | contig 17338 bp, 16 predicted proteins | sample 7449781 | NCBI WGS metagenome assembly JACCDW01 (sample SAMN15323449, study PRJNA562643) | freshwater metagenome | isolation source: river surface water | place: USA:Blue River Watershed | collected 2017-08-18
CCGAGTTCGGCGCGGTGCTCAAGGAAGGCCTGGGCGAGGACTTTGGCAACCAGGCGCGCATCGCCAAACTGCTGCGCTTTGCCTCGACCACCAGCGACACCACGACCGTGAGCCTGGCCGACTACAAGGCCCGCATGAAGGAAGGCCAGGAGGCGATCTACTACATCACCGCCGACACGCTGGCCGCCGCCAAGAACAGCCCGCAGCTCGAGGTCTTCAAGAAGAAGGGCATTGAAGTGCTGCTGATGACCGACCGCGTGGACGAGTGGGCGCTGTCCTTCCTGCACGAATTTGACGGCACGCCGCTGCAAAGCGTGGCCAAGGGCGCAGTCGATCTGGGCAAGCTGCAGGACGAAGCCGAGAAAAAGGCCGAAGAAGAAGCCGCCGAAGCCTTCAAGCCGGTGCTGGCCAAGCTCAAGGAAGCCCTCAAGGACAAGGCCGAAGACGTGCGCGTGACGAGCCGCCTGGTCGATTCACCGGCCTGTCTGGTGGTCAAGGACGACGGCGGCATGAGCCTGCAGCTGGCGCGCATGCTCAAGGCCGCCGGCCAGAAGGCGCCCGAGGTCAAGCCGGTGCTCGAAGTCAACCCCGAGCACAGCCTGGTCAAAAAGCTCGACAGCTCGGTGCACTTCCATGACCTGGCCCACATCCTGTTTGACCAGGCCCTGCTGGCTGAGGGCGGGTTGCCCGAGGACCCGGCCGCCTATGTGAAGCGGGTGAACGCGCTGCTGGGGTGATGGCCTGATCGTTCAGGTGTTTGCAAACACGCTGGCCCGGATGCCCGGTATCCCGTCCGCCTCAGGCTGTGGGTACACAGAAATCGGCGGCCAGGACACCGGGAACCCGGGCCAGCTTGTTGGTGAATGAAGGCTTAACCGACCCGCGCGCCGCTGCTTTGGTCAAACAAGTGCACCTGCTCGGGCGACCATTGCAGCCGCACGGTTTCCCCCACCTGGGCGTTGAGCACGCCTGGCACGCGGGCCGTGAGCTTGCCGACTGCCGTCTCCACCGTCGCGTAGGTTTCGGGGCCGGTTGGCTCGATCATGCTCAGCTGTCCGGGCAGGCCCTGGTCAGCAAACACGATGCATTCGGGCCGCAAACCATACACCAGATCCTTGGCGCTGTGGGCCAGGGTGGCACGCTGATGTGCTGCAGTGAGCGCCAGATCGATGCCGTGTGCGCCCACGCCCTGTCCCTGGCGTTGCACGTCGACCATGTTCATGGCCGGTGAGCCGATGAACTCGGCCACAAAGCGGGTGGCCGGGCGGTTGTAGATCTCGGCGGGGGTGCCAAATTGCTGGACCACACCTTCCTTCATGACCGCAATGCGGTCGCCCAGCGTCATGGCTTCGACCTGGTCGTGCGTGACGTAGACGGTGGTGGTCTGGGTGCGCTGGTGCAGCTGCTTGATCTCGGCACGCATTTCCACACGCAGCTTGGCGTCCAGGTTGGAGAGCGGCTCATCAAACAGGAACAGCTTGGGGTCACGGGCCAGGGCGCGGCCCATGGCCACGCGCTGGCGCTGGCCACCCGAGAGCTGGCCGGGCTTGCGGTCCAGCAAGTGGCCGATCTGCAGCATGGCGGACACGCGCTGCACGGCGGCTTCACGCTGCGCCTTGGGCACCTTGCGGATTTCCAGGCCAAAGGCGATGTTCTGCGCCACCGTCATGTTGGGGTAGAGCGCGTAGCTCTGGAACACCATGGCGATGTCGCGGTCCTTGCTGGGCAGGTGTGTGACGTCCCGATCACCGATCAGGATCCGGCCTTCGGTGGGGTGGTCCAGGCCGGCGATCATCGACAGCAGCGTGGACTTGCCGCAGCCCGAAGGGCCCACCAGGATCAGGAATTCGCCCGCTTCGATCTCTAGATCAATCCCCTTGAGGATGTGCGTGGTGTGGTTGTAGGTCTTGTGAATGCCTTGAATGGAAAGTGCGCCCATGGTTTTATCCTTTGACGGCGCCGGCGGTCAGGCCGCGCACGAAATATTTGCCCGCCACCACGTACACGAACAGCGTGGGCAGGGCGGCGATCAGCGCGGCGGCCATGTCCACGTTGTATTCCTTGACCGAGCTGGAGGTGTTGGCCAGGTTGTTCAGCCCCACCGTGATGGGCTTGCTGTCGGCGCCCGAGAACACCACGCCATACAGGAAATCGTTCCAGATGGCCGTGAACTGCCAGATCAGCGTGACCACCAGAATCGGTACCGACAGCGGCAGCACGATGCGCCGAAAGATCAGCCAGAAACCGGCGCCATCGAGTTGTGCGGCCTTGATCAGTTCGTCGGGCAGGCCGACGCAGTAGTTGCGGAAAAACAGCGTGGTGCTCGGGATGCCCGCGATGATGTGCACCGCCATCAGCCCCCAGATGGAGCTGGCGATCCCCAGCCAGCCCAGAACCTGGCTCATGGGCAGCAGCACGACCTGCATCGGCATGAACACGCCAAACAGCATGAAGGCAAACAGCGTTTCGCTGCCCCGGAATCGCCATTTCGACAGCACATAACCGTTGAGTGCGCCCAGTCCGGTGGAGATGACGACAGCGGGCACCACCATCAGCACAGAATTCCAGAAAAAGGGCTGCAGGCCCCGGCACTCCACACCGGTGCAGGCGCTGCCCCAGGCTTTGGCCCAGGATGCCAGTGTCGGGTCGCTGGGCAGGCTCAGCAGATGACCGTTGCGCACCTGATCGGCGTCCTTGAGCGAGGTCACCACCATCACATACAGCGGTGTCAGGAACCAGGCAGCGAACAGCAGCAACACAGACCACAGCAACAGGCGATGCAGACGCAGACGGTTCATCGCTTGCTCCTGAGCTCGGAATACAGGTAGGGCACCACGATGGCCGCGACGGTGGCCAGCATGATGGTGGCGCTGGCAGCGCCCAGCCCGATCTGGCCGCGGGTGAAGGCGGTGGCGTACATGAAGGTGGCGGGCAGGTCGGTGGCGTAGCCGGGGCCTCCGGCGGTGAGGGCCATCACCAGGTCAAAGCTCTTGATGGCCAGGTGCGCCACCACCATCAGGGTGCTGAAGAACACCGGGCGCAGGCTGGGCAGGATGATTTGCCAGTAAATCCTGGGCAGGCTCGCACCGTCCACCTGCGCTGCCTTGATGATGGAGTCGTCAATGCCGCGCAGCCCGGCCAGGAACAGGGCCATGACAAAACCCGCGCTTTGCCAGACGCCGGCAATCACCACGCAGTAGATGGCCATGTCCTGCTGCACCAGCCAGCCAAACTCGAAGCCCGTGAAGCCCCATTGGTGCATCAGGTGCTCCAGGCCCAAGCCCGGATTGAGGATCCACTTCCAGGCGGTCCCGGTGACGATCATCGACACCGCCATCGGGTAGAGGTAGATGGTGCGCAGCACGCCTTCGCCTCGCACCTGCTGGTCGAGCAGGATGGCCAGCAGGATGCCGATGGCCATGGCGCCGCCAATGAACAGCAGTCCGAACAGGCCCATGTTGCTCATGGCCACGCGAAAGCGGTCGCTCTCGAACAGCGTGGCGTACTGCTGCAGGCCCACGAAGTCGTAGTTGGGCAGTAGGCGCGAGGCCGACAGCGAGAGGTAGCCGTTCCAGGCCATGAAGCCGTAGATGAACAGCAGGGAAACGAGGAAACTGGGGGCCACCACCAGACGGGGCAGCCAGTCCACCGGGGGGCGGTAGGTCGAAGACATGCGGGGTTTCCGTCAAGAAAAACCGGACTGCGGCCCGGGAGCCGCAGTCCGGCGAGGACCGGTTTTACTTGGTCTTGGCTGCAGCGGCAATCTTGGCCTGCGCGTCCTTGCTGCTCATCTTGTCGTCGTTCCAGAACTGGCTCACAGCGTCCTGGATGGCACCGGCTGCCGCCGAGGGGATGGCCATGCCGTGGGCCACAGAGGGCACCAGGGCGCCTGACTTGGCGGTGTCGACGAAATCCTTGCTGGAGAGCTTGGCGCAATCGTCAAACTTGGCCAGGTTCATGTTCAGGCGCACCGGAATCGAGCCCTTGTTCAGGTTGAACAATTCCTGGAACTCGGTCGACATGATGGCGGCGGCCAGGTCATTCTGGGCCTTGACGTTCGCTTCGTTCTTGAGCTTGAACATGGCGAACGAGTCCACGTTGAAGGTGAAGGATTTGGAGGTGCCCGGTGCGGCCACACAGCTGAAGTCCTTGCCCGGGGCCTTGCCCGCCGCAACGAATTCGCCCTTGGCCCAGTCGCCCATGAGTTGCATGCCGGCCTCGCCCTTGATCACCATGCTGGTGGCCAGGTTCCAGTCGCGGCCCGGGGCGTTCTTGTCGGTGTATGACTTGACCTTCTTGAAGGTGTCGAGCACCTTGGTCATGGTGGCGCTGTTCAGTGCGGTCGGGTCCAGCTGCACCAGGGCCTTCTTGTAGAAATCGGTGCCGCCCACGCCCAGGGCCACGCTCTCGAAGGTGGTGAAGTCCTGCCAGTTCTGACCGCCGTGGGCCACAGGGATGATCCCGGCTTTCTTCAGGGCCTCGGCGGCGACGAAGAACTCGTCCCAGTTGGTGGGCACTTTGGCGCCGGCTTTCTTGAAGGCATCATTGCTCACCCACAGCCAGTTGACGCGGTGCACGTTGACCGGCGCAGCGATGTAGTTGCCCTTGTACTTCATGACGTTGGCCACCACCGGGGGCAGCAGGCTGTCCCACTTCTCGGCCTTGGCCACGGCGTCGATGTTGGCCAGCACGCCTTCGGCGGCCCACTCCTGCAGCGAGGGGCCCTTGATCTGCGCGGCGGCCGGGGCGTTGCCCGAAACCACACGGCTTTTGAGCACGGTCATGGCGTTGTCGCCACCGCCGCCGGCCACGGCGAAATCCTTCCAGGTGTGGCCTTTGGCCTGCAGCGTGGCCTTGAGCGCGGCAGCCGCTTTGGCTTCGCCACCTGCGGTCCACCAGTGCAGCACTTCGACTTCACCGGCCTGTGCGGCCCAGGCGGTGCTGGCGATCAGGACCAGCGCGGCGCGTTGGATCAGGGTCTTTTTCAATTCGGTCTCCTTGGGATGGCCGCTGGCGGCCGGGGGGATGGGCGGGCAGGGCCCGGGCAGCGAATATTAATAATTCGTTAATATATGAATATCGGGTTAAACCCTAGGCCGGGACCCGTCGGGCCAGGCGGCACAATGCGGGCAGCAGCAGTGAGGCTGCATTCATCTTTCATTCATGAAACTTTTACTGGCCGAAGACGACGCCCTGCTGGCCGATGCCCTGAGCACCCAGCTCAAGGGGGCGGGCTTTGAGGTCGAGCATGCGCCCAATGGCGCTGTGGCCGACTTCCTGCTTGAGCGCGAGCAGCACGACATTGCCGTGCTGGACATCGGACTGCCCCTGGTCGATGGCCTGAGCGTGCTTGGGCAGTTGCGCCAGCGCCAGCCCGATTTGCCGGTGCTGCTGCTGACGGCGCGCGACTCGCTCGACGATCGGGTGGCCGGCCTGCAGGCCGGTGCCGACGATTACGTCACCAAACCCTTTGATTTCCCGGAGCTGCTGGCGCGTCTGCACGCGCTGTTGCGCCGCAGCCAGCGCCGTCTGGGCGCGACCAGCCAGGCCGCCCGCCTGTTGATGGACGAGGGTGCACGCCGAGCCTGGGTGGCCGGTGAGGCGCTGGAGCTGAGCGGCCGGGAGTGGACGCTGCTGTCGCTGCTGGTGCAGCAGCAAGGCAAGGTGGTCACCAAGGAGCAGATCCATGCGGCCTGGAGTGAAGAGTCGGGTGAGGTGGGGGGGGGCAATGCGATCGAGGTGTATGTCCACCGCCTGCGGCGCAAGACCGAGGGGGCCGGTGTGAACATCCGCACCGTGCGCGGCATCGGTTACCTGCTCGAAGCCGATGGCGCCTGATTCGCGCATGGCCAGGTCCCAGCCGTCCGCTGCCGCGCTGCATGGTCAGGCCGGCATCTCGCTGGCCAGGCAGCTGCTCTTGTGGCTGCTGATCCCGCAGCTGGTGGTCTGGATGGCCGGGGGTGTGGCCAGCTACCGCCTGGCCTCGGGCTATGTGAACCAGGCCATCGACGCCAGCCTGCTGCAGGCCAGCCGCGCGCTGGCACGCCAGCTCAAGCCGATTGGCAATGGCCTGCTGATCGACTTTCCCAAGGCGGCGCAGGACATCCTGGAGGCCGATCCCAGTGATCGTCTGCTCTACACGGTCAGTTCGCCGCCAGGCCAGTTCATCCTGGGCAACCAGTCATTGCCCTTGCCCGACGGTTTTGAGCGCCTGGCGCTGGGCGAGCCACATTTCTACAACGGCAACGCCTCAACCCCGCCGGGCGCCCTGGGGGCGCCGCAGCCGCTGCGCATCGCGGCACTGCGGCTGTCGCTGGGCGAGGTGTCCAACCCTTCGGAGTCGGCGCCGGTGATGCTGGTGCAGGTGGCGCGCAGCAGCGCCAACCGCGAAGAACTGGCGCAACGCATCCTGGTCGATATGTTGCTGCCCATGTCGGCTCTGGTGCTGTTGCTCACGCTGCTGGTGTGGGTCGGCATCCGTGCCGGTCTGGCGCCGCTGCACCGCCTGCGCCGGCAGGTCGAGGGGCGTGCGCCTACCGATCTGGCCCCGCTGCAGCTGGCTTCGGCGCCCCGAGAGCTGTGGTCGCTGGCCAGTGCACTCAACAGCTTGCTGGCGGCGGTCCAAAGCAATGTGAGCACCCAAAAGCGCTTCATCGGCGATGCCGCGCACCAGCTGCGCACACCGCTGGCCGGGCTCAAAAGCCAGACCGAAATCGCACTGCAATCGGTCAGCGATCCGGCGCTGCAGGCCCGCCTGCAGCGTGTGCACGAAAGCGCAACGCGCAGTGCCCATCTGGTCAACCAGCTGCTCACGCTGGCGCGGGCCGAGCCCGAGTCGCTGATGGCGCAGGACCGACAACGATTTGACCTGCAGCGCATGGCCCGCCTGCTCACTGCCGAGTGGGTCCCGCGTGCGCTGCGACAAGGCATGGACCTGGGCATGGACGAGGCCGTTGACGTACAGACCCCACCGATCTGGGTCGAAGGCAATGCATTGCTCATCCGTGAAGCCTTGTCCAACCTGATCGACAACGCGTTGCATTACGCGGGCGAAGGGGCGCAGGTCACGGTGCAGGTGCAGGCGCGTGCCGGTCAGGCGCTGCTGCGCGTGAGCGACAGCGGCCCGGGCATTGCTGCAGCCGACCGTGCGCGCGTCATGGAGCGCTTTGTGCGCGGCACAGACAGCGGCACGGGCTGTGGTCTGGGCCTGGCCATCGTGCGCGAAATCATCGAACGTCACCACGGCCAGGTCGTGCTCGGTGATGTCCAGCCCCAGGGCCTGTGCGTCACCCTGAGCTTGCCGCTGGCCCCTGAACTTTCTGTCCCATGAACACCCTTGTTTCTCCATGCGCTGGCCTGGTCGGCGACATTGGCGGCACCCATGCCCGCTTTGCACTCGCCATGGGCGATGGCCAGCCTCTGGCCCATGTGCTGAGTCTGCCCACCGCCGGTTTCGCCGATCTGGGCGAGGCCGTGCAGGCCTACCTGCAGCAGGCCGGCGTGCCCGCACCGGCGCGCGCCTGCGTCGCCATCGCCAACCCGATCGACGGCGACTGGCTGCGCATGACCAATACCGCCTGGTCGTTTTCGATCGAAGCCACGCGCACACAGCTTGGTTTGCAAGAGTTGCGCATGCTCAACGACTGGGAGGCGATGGCGCTGGCGGCGCCCGGCTTCGCGCCGCACGAGCTGCTTGCCCTGGGCGATGGCGAGGCTGTGCCCGATGCACCTCGCGGCCTGCTGGGCGCTGGCACGGGTCTGGGGGTGTCATCGCTGGTGCGCGCGCGCTCTGGCGAATGGGTGCCGATTGCCGGTGAGGGTGGACATGTCACGCTTAGTCCGGGCAATGCCCGCGAGGCCGACATCCTGCGTGTGCTCTGGCAACGCTGGCCGCACGTGTCGGCCGAACGTGTCATTTCGGGCATGGGGCTGGAGAACCTCTACACGGCGCTGGTCGAACTTTCAGGTCAGTACCTGCCACCCTTGGGTGCCGCTGAAATTTCAAAGCGTGCGCTTGCCGGACAGGACGAACTCTGCCTGGAGGCTGTGGAGACTCTGTGTGTGCTGCTCGGTCGTGTAGCCGGCAATCTGGCACTGACGCTGGGTGCACGGGGTGGCATCTACCTGGGTGGCGGCGTGCTGGGCCACCTGAGCCATCACCTGCCGCGCTCGGGTTTTCGTACTGCTTTCGAAGACAAGGGCCGTTTCGCCGGCTTCATGAGCCGGATTCCCACATGGCTGATCCAGGCCGAACAGCCCGCGCTGCGCGGTGCGGCCATGGCCCTGGGTGTGCAGCCGGGGGCCTGAGGCTCAGACCACCAGCGGTTCTTCCTGCATGGCCTCGATCTGCTCATGCAGCATCTGCACCTGGCCGCGCCAGTAGTCGGGTGTGCCAAACCAGGGAAAGTTGATCGGAAAGATCGGGTCGGTCCAGCGCCGGGCCAGCCAGGCGCTGTAGTGGATCAGGCGCAGGGTGCGCAGCCCCTCGATCCAGCCCAGTTCACGGCGGTCAAAGTCGCGCAGCTGCTCGTAGCCGTCGAGCAGGGCCGACAGCTGCAGCGTGCGCTGGCGCCGGTCGCCCGAGAGCAGCATCCACAGGTCCTGCACGGCAGGCGCCATGTGGGCATCGTCCAGATCGACAAAGTGCGGCCCGACATCAGGGGCCCACAGGATGTTGCCCGGGTGGCAGTCGCCGTGTGCCCGGATGGCTTTTTCGCTCATGCCCTCCAGCACCGACTTCAGCAGGGGCAGGGCGGCATCGAACGCGGTGCGCCATTCGCCCTCCACCTCCAGCGGGATGGCCTGCTGGCGCAGCAGCCATTCGGCCGGCTCTTGCGCAAACTGCGCCACGTCCAGCGCGGGGCGGTGCACAAAGGCGCTTGCAGCGCCGCAGTTGTGCAGCCTGGCCAGAAAGCGGCCGATCCATTCGAGCACGTCCAGGTCGTCCAGCTCGGGCGCGCGACCGCCGCGCAGCGGGCTGACCGCCAGGTCAAAACCACCGCTCTGGTGCAGCGTGGCGCCGTGCAGCACCAGCGGCGCCACGGCGGGCACCTCGGCATCCACCAGTTCGGCGGCAAAGTCGTGTTCTTCCTGGATCTGAGCGGTTGTCCACCGCCCCGGGCGGTAGAACTTCACCACCACCGTGCGCACTGCCGGATCGGTGCCGGGCACCGGTTCGTCGAGGTGGGCGCGGTAGACCCGGTTTTCATAGGAACTGAGCGCCAACAGCCGGCCATCAGGCCACAGGCCCAGATCGCTCAGGGCGTCCAGCACCCGGTCGGGGGTGAGGGTGGTGTAGGGGTGCTCGGCGACTTGCATGCGTCGATTGTCGGTGTTTGCAACTCCAAAAGTGCAAATCGGGACGAATGCGGGTGGGATTTCAAACCTTCCGGACCATAATGTCCCCATGGACAAGCTCAAGGCGTTCGAAACCTTTGTCGCGGTGGCCACCAAGGGCAGCCTCACGGCCGCGGCGCGGGCCGAGGGGGTGGCGCCGGCCATCATCGGCCGGCGGCTGGACGCGCTCGAAGAGCATCTGGGCGTCAAGCTGCTGGTGCGTACCACCCGCCGCATCACCCTCACCCATGAGGGCAGCGCCTTTCTGGAAGATTGCCAGCGCCTCTTGTCGGACGTGGCCAATGCCGAGGCCAGCGTCTCGGCCGGCGGCGTCAAGGCCAGCGGGCATCTGCGCATCACGGCACCGGCTGGCTTCGGGCGCCGCCACGTGGCGCCGCTGGTGCCGCGCTTTCGCGAGCTCCACCCGGATGTGACGATTTCGCTCAACTTGAGCGACCGCGTGGTCGATCTGGCCTCTGAAGGCTTCGACTGCGCCGTGCGGGTCGGCGATCTGCCGGATTCCTCGCTGGTGAGCGTGCGCATGGCCGATAACCGCCGCCTGTGCGTGGCTACGCCGCAATATCTGGCGCGCCACGGCACGCCCAGGCAGCCTTCAGACCTGTTGCAGCACGCCTGCCTGACCTTGTCCAGCGATGCTTCGCAGACCCGGGGCTGGGCTTTCCGCGTGCCGACCGAGGCCGCAGGCCATGAGGTGGTGCACCTGCGCCCGGGCGGGCCACTCGACTGCTCTGACGGACAGGTGCTGCACGACTGGTGCCTGGCCGGTTATGGCATCGCCTGGCGCAGCACCTGGGAGGTGGAGTCCGAAATCCAGGCCGGGCGTCTGGTGGCGGTGCTCGAAGATTTTGCGGCGCCGCCCAATGGCATTTACGTGGTGTTCCCGCAGCGCAAGCACCTGCCACTGCGGGTGCGCCTGTGGATCGAATACCTCAAGCAGCACTATGGCCAGCCGGCCTTTTGGCAGCGCGGTGCACCATGAAAAAAAGGGCCTGGTGACACAGGCCCTTTGTTCTCAGTACGGACTCATTTGGACTTCAGGCAGTCCGACATGAAGGCCTTGCGTTCATCGCCCTTGAGGCTTTTGGCCTTGGCATCGGCGTTGCACGTCTTCATGCGGGATTGCTGAGTGGGCTTGTCGGCCGGTGACTTGTCGGCAGCGAAACCTGCGGCAGGCAGGAAAGCGAGGCCCAAGAGCACGGTGGCGAGGGTGGTTTTCATGTGTGTCTCCCTGAAATGGTTGAAAAAACCCGCCCGAACGGTGCGGGCAACGACAGCGTACGGCATTCTTCGGTCGTGCGCCACCCCCGTAAAATCGCCCGATGCTCAATGCCAAACAAGAACTGCTCGCGGCCCTGGCCGCAGAGCTTGAAAAACTCCAGCCCGGTGCCGGTGCACGTGCGGCTTTCGAGTCGCCCAAAGTGGCTGCTCATGGCGACCTCGCCTGCACAGCCGCCATGCAGTTGGCCAAGGCCCTCAAGCAGAACCCCCGTCAGCTGGGGGAGTCCCTGCGTGAATCGCTGCTGGCCACCTCCGCTTTCGGGCGCTGGGTCGACGCCATCGAGCTGGCCGGCCCCGGCTTCATCAACATCCGACTGAAAGATGCCGCCAAACAGGCCATCGTGGCCGAAGTGCTGCAGGCCGGTGCGGCTTTTGGTCAGCAGCCGTCCACCGGTGAGCGCGTGCTGGTCGAGTTCGTCTCGGCCAACCCCACGGGTCCGCTGCACGTGGGCCACGGTCGCCAGGCGGCCTTGGGCGATGCCATCTGCAATCTGCTGGCCACGCAGGGCCAGGACGTGTACCGCGAGTTCTATTACAACGATGCCGGCGTGCAGATCAGCACTCTGGCAACGTCCACCCAGCTGCGCGCCAAGGGCGTCAAGCCAGGTGATGCCGAGTGGCCTGAGGCCGCCTACAACGGCGACTACATCCAGGACATCGCCAACGACTTCCTGGCGAAGAAAACCGTCAAGGCCGACGACCGCAGTTTCACCGCCAGCGGCGATGTCAATGACCTCGACGGCATACGCCAGTTTGCCGTCGCCTACCTGCGCCACGAGCAGGACCTGGACCTGCAGGCCTTCGAGGTGAAGTTCGACAACTACTACCTTGAATCGAGCCTCTACACCGACGGCCATGTGGACGCCACCGTTCAGCGCCTGATTACCAACGGCAAGACCTACGAACAGGACGGCGCCTTGTGGCTCAAGTCGACCGACTACGGCGACGACAAGGACCGCGTGATGCGCAAGTCCGACGGCAGCTACACCTACTTCGTGCCGGACGTGGCTTACCACATCCAGAAGTTCAAGCGCGGTTTCACCCGCGTGGTCAACATCCAGGGCACCGACCACCACGGCACCATCGCCCGCGTGCGTGCCGGTCTGCAGGCGGCCGATGTCGGCATCCCGCAGGGCTACCCCGACTACGTGCTGCACACCATGGTGCGCGTGATGCGTGGCGGCGAGGAGGTCAAGATCTCCAAGCGCGCCGGCAGCTACGTCACGCTGCGTGACCTGATCGAATGGACCAGCAAGGACGCGGTGCGTTTCTTTTTGCTCAGCCGCAAGCCCGATACCGAATACGTGTTCGACATCGATCTGGCGCTGGCGCAGAACAACGACAACCCGGTGTATTACGTGCAGTACGCCCATGCCCGCATCTGCTCGGTGCTGGCCACCTTCAAGGATCAAGGCGGCGATGTCGCCACGCTGGCGCAGGCCGACCTGTCTGCGCTGCAAGGCCCGCAGGCCCAGGCCCTCATGCTCAAGCTGGCGCAATACCCGCAAATGCTGAGCGCTGCCGCACAGGATTTTGCGCCGCACGACGTTACTTTCTACCTGCGTGAGTTGGCTTCGCTTTATCACTCCTACTACGATGCCGAGCGCATCCTGGTCGAGGATGTGGTGGTGAAAACAGCCCGCCTGGCGCTGGTGGCCGCTACGGCGCAGGTGCTGCACAATGGCCTGAAGGTGCTGGGTGTTTCCGCACCGACCAAGATGTGATGCATGACATGAACAACCCTCTGCGCCAGCGTGGCGGCACTTTTCTCGGTTTCATTCTGGGCCTGGTCATCGGCCTGGCGGTGGCTTTGGGCGTGGCCATGTACGTGACCAAGGTGCCTACGCCGTTTTCCAACAAGAACCAGACCCGTTCACCCGATCAGGACGCGGTCGAGAGCCAGAAAAACAAGGACTGGAACCCCAACGGGGTCCTGCAACCCAAGGCGCCGGCTTCTGCGGCTGCCGACGGTGCCATCACGCCGAACCCGCCACCGGCCGAGGCGCCTGCCTTGCCTGGCGCGGTCGAGGCGCCGCGCAAAGAAGTCAAGCCGGCGGTCAATGCCGACCCGTTGGGCGATCTCGCCAAGTCCAGGGCGGCCGGGACGACTGGCGATGCTGCGGCCGAGCCTTTCCAGTATTTTGTACAGGTGGGGGCCTACCGCACCCAGGCCGAGGCTGATGCCCAGAAAGCCCGTATGGCCCTCATGGGGCTCGACGCCAAGGTGTCCGAACGCGAGCAGGCCGGGCGCACTGTGTACCGTGTGCGTCTGGGGCCTTATGACGACAAGGCCGCTGCCGAGCGGCTGCATGCCCGCCTCGACAGTGCCCAGATCGAAAACACCATCTTGCGCGTTCAGCGCTGAACCCCAGAGGAGTCTCTCATGAAACGCCGTTCATTTGCCACCGGCCTGCTGGCCGCTTCTGCCGGACTTGGCCAGGCCGCAGCCTGGGCGCAGCAGGCCTTTCGCGCCGGCAAGGATTACCTCACCCTCGAGCGCCCTGTGCCCACCGATGCGGGTCCGGGCAAGGTGGAGCTCATCGAGTTCTTCTGGTACAGCTGCCCCCACTGCAACGCCTTCGAGCCGACGTTTGCCCAGTGGATCAAGAATGCGCCCAAGGAGGTGGTCGTGCGTCGTGTGCCGGTGGCCTTCCGTGACGACTTCGCGCCGCAGCAGCGCCTGTACTTCACGCTCGAAGCCATGGACCTGCTCGACACCATTCATGCCAAGGTTTTCCATGCCGTGCATGTGGAGCGGCTGCCACTCAATACCGATGCCCTGATCCAGGCCTGGATCGAGAAGCAGGGGGTGGACGGCAAGAAGTTCGCCGACACCTACAAGTCGTTTGGCGTCGCTGGCAAGGTCAAGCGGGCGGTGCAGTTGCAAAACGAATTCCGGGTCGAGGGCGTGCCCTCGCTGGGCATCGCCGGACGCTACTACACCGATGGTTCACTGGCGGGCGGCATGGAGCGTGCCCTCAAGGTGGCCGAGTCGCTGCTGGCCCAGTCCAGAGCCGCGCGCTGAGTCTCTCGGTCGCGCCCGGACACGCCCGCAGCACCCTGCGGGCTTTTTTTCGTCTGCGGTCCGGCCAGGCCATGGGCAACACCTACAATGCGGGCAACAGCAAGATTCGTGCCCCATGAAGTTTCCTTTCCTCATCCCGATCGCAGCACTCTTTGTGGTGCCCGGCGGGGTCGTCCGGGCGGAACAGGCCGACCGTAACAAGCCCATGCAGGTCGAAGCCGACCGCATGCAGCACGACGAGCCCCGGCAACTGACCCTGCTCACGGGCAAAGTGCAGGCGGTCAAGGGCACGCTGATCATGCGCGCGGCCCGCATGGAGGTGCAGCAGGATGCGCAGGGCCAGCAGGTGGTGCGTTTCTGGGCCGAGCCGGGGCAGCGTGTCTTTTTCCGGCAAAAGCGTGAAGGCCTGGATGAATTCATCGAAGGCGAGGCGGTGCATGCGGTCTATGACAGCCGTCAGGACCTGATGACGCTGACCGAGCGTGCCGAGGCACGCATCCTGCGCAATGGCCAGGCGGCCGATCGGCTCGAAGGCCAGCGCATCGTCTACAACAACACCACCGAAGTCCTCCACGTGGACGGCAAGCTGCAAGAGACCGCAGGCGCTGGCCGCTCGCGCGTGCGTGCAGTGCTCGCGCCCAAGGCCGACGCCTCGGCCCCCCAGGCAGCGCAGCCTGCCTTGCGCAGCAGTCCCGAACTGCAAAAAGGCAAGCCATGAACGAGATGTCCTGCCTGGAGGCACGGCACCTGCGCAAGGCCTATGGCAGCCGCAAGGTGGTGCACGATGTCTCGATGAAGGTCAACAAGGGTGAAGTGGTGGGGCTGCTCGGTCCCAACGGCGCCGGCAAGACCACCTCGTTTTACATGATCGTCGGTCTGGTGCGCGCCGACGGTGGCCAGATCCTGATCGACGGCCAGGACGTGACCCGCTCGCCCATGCACCAGCGTGCGCGTCTGGGCCTGTCCTACCTGCCGCAGGAGGCCTCGGTTTTCCGCAAGCTTTCGGTGGCAGACAACGTGCGCGCCATCCTGGAGCTGCAACACGACGACAAGGGGCGCCCGCTTGACCAGATCGCCATCGAGCGGCAGCTGGAGCATCTGCTTGCCGACTTGCGGGTGGACCACCTGCGTGACTCGCCGGCGCTGGCGCTGTCAGGCGGCGAGCGTCGGCGTGTCGAGATTGCACGTGCGCTGGCATCGCAGCCCCGATTCATCCTGCTGGACGAACCTTTTGCCGGCATCGACCCGATCGCGGTGATCGAGATCCAGCGCATCATTGCTTTCCTCAAGCAGCGCGGCATCGGTGTGCTGATCACCGACCACAATGTGCGCGAAACCCTGGGCATCTGCGACCACGCCTACATCATCAGCGATGGCCGCGTGCTGGCGCAGGGTACCCCCGACGTCATCATCGAGAACCCCGACGTGCGACGGGTTTACCTGGGCGAACACTTCAGGATGTGAGGGCATGAAACCCGGCCTCTCACTGAGGATGTCCCAGCACCTGGCGCTCACGCCCCAGTTGCAGCAATCGATCCGCCTGCTCCAGCTGTCTACCCTGGAGCTGTCGCAGGAGATCGACCAGATGCTCGACGAGAACCCCTTCCTGGAGCGGGCAGAAGAAGAGTTGCCGATCGAGACCCTGGGGCTGTCCACCGCCGACGCCAGGGTCAGCCTGGGGGACAGGGTCAGCGAGAGCGCCAGCGACAGCCATGACGACGGCCCCGATGTGCGCGACGAGGCGGTGCAGGATGTGGCCGAAAGCTGGGATGGCGACGGCAGCGTCGAGGTGAGCCCCGACGACAGCGAATGGGGCGGCGAGGCCAAGGCGCGCACCCGCAACGACGACGACGAAACTGCCGATGCGGTGGATCTGGCCCGCAGCCTGGGCTCGCTCAATGACCATCTGCTGCGCCAGGCTTTGTCGCTGCGGCTGTCGCCGCTCGACCGGGCGGCGCTGCAATTCCTGATCGGCTCGCTCAACGACGATGGCTACCTCGAAGACAGCCTCGAAGAACTGGCCGCGAGCCTGGCTGGCACCGACGACCTGGAGGAACTTGACGAGCTGGTGCACCGTTTCACGGTGGCGCTGCGTCTGCTGCAGTCGCTCGAACCTGCCGGCGTGGGCGCGCGGCACCTGGCCGAATGCCTGCAGCTGCAGTGCCGTGACTGGCTGCGACGCCAGCCGGATGACGCCGTGGCCACGCAGGCCTTGCTGCTTTGCGCCCAGCCCATGGAGCTGCTGGCCAAGCGCGACATCAAGCGTCTGATGACCCTGACCGGTTTGAGCGATGCCGAGCTGCGCGCCGCCCTGCAGTTCGTGGCTCGCCTGGAGCCCAAGCCCGGGCGGCAGTTCGTGCAGGCCGAACAGAACATCATCGTGCCAGATGTGATCGTGACCCCGGTGCGGCGCGGCAGCACGCCGCAGTTCAGGGTGCAGCTCAACCCCGACGTGATGCCCAAGCTGCGCGTCCACGACATCTACGCCAACGCCCTGAGGGGCAGCAAGGGCGATGGCGCGCAGGGCCTGCAGCAAAGGCTGCAGGAGGCGCGCTGGTTCATCAAGAACATCCAGCAGCGCTTTGACACCATCCTGCGCGTCTCCAGTGCCATCGTCGAGCGCCAGAAGAACTTCCTGGTCCACGGCGAACTGGCCATGCGCCCGCTGGTGCTGCGCGAGATCGCCGACGAGCTGGGCATGCACGAGTCCACCATCAGCCGCGTCACCACCGCCAAATACATGACCACCCCCCAGGGCACCTTCGAGCTGAAATATTTTTTCGGCTCGGGCCTGGGCACCGACAGCGGCAGTGCCGCATCCAGCACCGCCGTGCGCGCCCTCATCAAGCAGTTCGTGGCGGCCGAAAACCCCCACAAACCTCTGTCGGACAACCAGATCTCCGACATGCTCAAGGAACAGGGCATCGATTGCGCCCGCCGCACCGTCGCCAAATACCGCGAGGCGCTGAAGATCGCGCCCGCCAACCTGCGCAAGACCCTCTGAGAATCCCATCGTGAATGCATTGCAACTGTTCCTGCCCTGCGCCGCAGGCGTCGAGGACTTTCTGGCCGACGAGGTGCACCACCTCACCGGTCTGACCGGGCATGACCTGCTCACTGGCCGAGGCGGTGTGGTGGTCAACGCCAGCTGGCGCGATGCCATGCGCCTGAACCTGCACAGCCGGCTGGCCCAGCGCGTCCTGGTGCAGCTCTCGCACACGCCCTACCGCAGCGAGTCGGACCTTTACGAAGCGGCCAGCAACGTCGCCTGGGAAATCTGGTTCACCACCAAACAGACGTTCAAGATCGAGATCACCGCGCAGCACAGCCCGCTCAAGAGCCTGAACTTCGCTGCGCTCAAGATCAAGGACGCCGTGGCCGACCGCTTTCGTGCCAAGCGCGGCGAGCGCCCCAGCGTGGAAACCCAGTGGCCCGATGCCCGCATCTACGCGCACCTGACGCGCGAGCACCTGACGCTCTACATCGACACCTCGGGCGAGCCGCTGTTCAAGCGTGGCTGGCGCACCGACAAGGGTGATGCGCCGCTCAAGGAGACCCTGGCCGCCGCCATGATCGCCGCCAGCGGCTGGGACGCCACTGTGCCGCTGTATGACCCCTGCTGCGGCAGCGGCACCATCCCCATCGAAGCAGCGCAAATCGCCTGCGACATCGCGCCCG
>JACCDW011938720.1_pt1 | contig 17336 bp, 17 predicted proteins | sample 7449781 | NCBI WGS metagenome assembly JACCDW01 (sample SAMN15323449, study PRJNA562643) | freshwater metagenome | isolation source: river surface water | place: USA:Blue River Watershed | collected 2017-08-18
GTTACAATCATCAAACCAAAATTATTTAGTATCCGTAAACCCAAGCACTGGTCAACTTTATTATACAGCTTCTAGTGCCTTTACTCCTGTTAATCCTAATTTATCTGGTGTTGCTACTACTGGTTCTAATACTTTTTATGGTAACCAAACCATATATGATGGTGGTAGCGTTTTAGCAATTCAATCAACAGATGCAAATCGTATTTTATATGATAAAGGAGCAAATGTTAGTTTGGATTGGCACGGAAGAATTTTACGTGATTCTACAAATTTATCTTCTATAGAATATGAAAGCCGAAGATTATTAGACGAATCTGGCACAGCAATTTTAGAATACTCAAACAATACTGCTTTAATAACAGGTGATGTTAAAATAATTGGATTACAAACAACACCAGTTGATAGCATTCTTACAGTAGACAGTGTTACTGGCCAATTGTATTACACTTCTTCAACATCTATAGGTGGTGGGGGAACAGCTGATCTTACTTCATTAAATGAATTTAGTGCATCTATATTATCATTTACTAGCTCAATCCAATCACAAGTTAATGATTTAACTAATGCAACTAGCAGTTATGTATTAAATAGTGTTACTAGCTCAATGACTGTATTGAGTAGTTCATATGCTTTAACTGCATCATATGTACAAAATGCTCAAAGTGCATCATATATATTAAATGCAGTATCAAGTTCATTCGCTTCTACTGCTTCATTTATACAAACAGCACAGAGTGCATCTTACGTATTACAAGCTGTTAGTAGTTCATTTGCAACTACTGCATCGTTTGTTAATAGATTAAATCAAAATATAGTTGTTACTGGATCTGTTAATGTTACTGGATCTGTAACTGCAACATCATTTACTGGTTCACTTCGTGGTCATGTCATTACAAGTAGCATTGACACTATACAATATAAGTTAACAGATGAAAACTATACATCAGTTGACTGGGGTAATAGGCAATTAAACGACTCTAGTAATAGTACGATTGTAGACTATAGATTTACTAGGAAATTTACAGTAACTGGAGGAGTCACAACTAATTTAGGAAATATATTCCACGCCGTTCTAAACGACACAGAATCTTTTTGGTCTGGTGAAACTGATCAGTATAATACAAACACTAACAAACTTGGTCAATTAGTATACTTAGATAACACTGGAGAGTGGCAACCAACAGACCAAACCACAGACACATCAGCTAACTACTTAGGAATAGCCATTGGAGAAAACATAGTACTAACAGAAGGATACATCAGAATGGCAGATGGAGCAAATCCTTACGCATTCACACCAATATACATAGACAATCCTATAATAGGAAAACCAGTTTATATTATTGAAGGTGGAGATGGTGCAGAAACAAACTCATACTCTTGCACGCTACCAAGTTCTGGGTACATACGAGTATTAGGACATGTAGTGTCACGAGGAGATACTCTTGTCAATAGCTACATGATTAAATTAAAACCATCCAGTGATTGGTATGAAATATAAAAGATACAAAATATGCCAGCAGGAATAAGTAAAATACAGGGATTAGATATTGTAGCAGCAACTGCATTATCAGCGGACTACGTAGCAGCAGGGAATGTAGACGGACCATTAGGGTATAATAGCATTACATCTGCATCTGCTGCATTGACAGCAAGTTACATAGACCCGACATTCATATCTGCATCCGCAGCTGCATCCGGTTTCGGACCGGGTGGAGGTAGTGCAACTGCATCCGTAGCTTTAAGTGCATCTGTTTCACAAACAACAGGTACAGGCTACCGAGTTGTGTTAGCTGATAATGATGGAGGAGGTGGAGGTACATACAATACAGTTCTCTATTACGACCACAACGGAATAACTTACGATGCTAGTACCAATACGCTTACAGTAGGTCAACTAAACGCAGTAGGATTAACTGGATCATTCGCAGGTACTATAACAAATGCAACATCTGCATCGCATGCAGCAACTGCATCATATTTAAACACCCTAAACCAAAATCTATTAATATCTGGTAATTTAAATATAAGTGGAAACTTAAATGTATTAGGAACCGCATCTTACACATTTGTATCAGCATCCCAATTAGATGTAGGAACAAACACCATCTCAGTAAACGTTGGAGAACCAGCTCAAAGATTTGGAGGATTACTAGTTTATGATTCTGGATCTTTATCTCACCAAGCAACTGCATCTTTACTTTGGGACTCCCTACATAACCATTGGATATACCAAAATGCCTCAGGCTCAACATATGCCGGAGGTATGTTTATGTCTGGCCCTAGAAACACTGGCTCACTAGGAGATGAACCTTCATTAACAAAATGGTTCATTGCAAGGTCAGATGGTGGAGATCACTTAAATGACACACAAATTTATAGTAGTGCCTCTACTCACATAGTAACAGGGTCATTAACTGTAACTGAGGGGATTACTGGAAGTTTTACTGGAAGTCTAGTAGGATCATCATCATATGCTTTGACAGCATCATATGCTCTGAATGGAGGAGGAGGTGGTGGTGGAGTTACAAGTATCATAGCAGGTACAGGCATATCAATAGACCAACCAACAGGAGCAGTTACCATTACAAACACTGGAGGTGGAGGAGGTACAAATTTAGGATTAACATATGCAATTTCAATAGGCTATCTAATGCCTTAATATTTATAATTATATAAAATAAAAATTTATGTCCCAAAACACAGCACCGATTTTTACACAAACACCTAATATAGGTATAGGTTCTATAGCAGTTTCTAATTCTGTATCCCCATTTGATATGACATCTGGAGCAAGCTCATCTTTATTTACTGCAGGAGCAAGTGGTAGTTATGTAAGTAAAATAAGAATTAAACCATCAGGATCAACTGCTGCTACTGTTCTTAGATTCTTTATCAATAATGGTGGAGATACTACTGTAGCTACAAATAACACATTATATGCTGAAATTTCAATTCCCGCTATTACCGTATCTACTACATTAGCTCAAAATGATTTTGAAGTTCCTATGAATATAGCTATCCCTGGAAGTTACTCTATATATGGAATATCAGCTGCTTTTACAACAGGTGGATTTGAAATTACTACTATAGGTGGAAATTATTAATAAATAAAAAGGTTATGAATGGATTTAATAATCTACCAAATAAATCAGATCAAAATACTTTTGTATTTTACGCTAACGCTTCTGCTAGCATATCAGGGACTTTTCAAGCATGGAATGTCCCAGAAGGTGCATCCTTCCTACACTTCACTGTAATAGGTGGTGGGGGAGGAGGTGGAGCAGGTTATTATAGCTCATCCTTAACAGCTGGATCTGGTGGGGGAGGTGGAGCCCCAGGAGGCATGGTTGCTGTATCTATCCCAGCAATGCTACTACCAAAGACACTATATCTACAAGTAGGTTACGGAGGAGCAGGAGGAGCAGCAGCTGTATCTAATCCACAAGTGGGAAACAACGGAGAAGCTGGTACTATATCGTATGTATGCCTTTATCCAGAAATAAACGCTGGGTCGGTGTTAATACAATCAAGCAACACAGCACCTGGAGGAGGAGCAGGAGGAGGAATCAACACAACTTCAGCAGCTGGAACAGCAATCACAATAGCGGATACAACTAACCTAAAATGGTTAGGCATAGTAGGTAATACGGTAGCGCAAACAGCCGGAAGTACTGGAGCAGCAGGATCAACTGCTAACATCAACGGTACGGCTATAACATACGCTGGATTGCTTACAGGAGGAGCAGGTGGTGGTAATATGAGAAGTACGTCTGCTGGAGGAGGAACTGGAGGAACAATAAATATGACAAATATATTATCCTATATAGCTGTAGCAGTAAATGGAGGTACTGCCTTTAATACAACTGAAGCATGCAAGGGAAGTAATGGATTCTTTAGCTGGAAACCTTTTATAGCAACTGGAGGTGCAGGTGGAGCTGGTTATAGTATAACTGGAGCAACGATTGCGCCTGATGGAGGTAATGGAGCATACGGTTGTGGTGGCGGAGGTGGAGGAGCAAGATGTTCAGCCCCAAGTAAAGGTGGTAAAGGTGGCGATGGTTTAATAATAATAGCAGTATCCTAATATGAATGGATTTCAAGATTTAGCCTTACAACAACAACAGCGTTTTTGGGTTTATACTTCGAAGGGTGTTAGTAATGTATTCCAAACATGGCAAAAACCTCCTGGAATAAGTTTTATACATATTATAGTTATTGGTGCAGCAGGAGGAGGTGGTGGAGCATTCATATGGACTCCGGGTGTAGCTAATAGAGGAGGTGGAGGCGGAGGAACAGGAGCTATGACTTCAATCTTTCTACCAGCATATCTAGTACCAGATATATTATACATAAACGTTGGGTTAGGTGGATCAGGTGGAGCATCCTCAACTACTACAACTGCAAATGTTGGAACACAAGGAACAACAACATATGTGACATTTTATCCACTTCAAGCATCCGGCTATACACTAGGTGTAGCAGCACCAGGTGGAGGTGGAGCAGCTGCAGCAGGTACTGGAGGTGGTATAGGAGGTGGAGCAGCTGCAGCAGCTCTTACAACTGCTTATCCTATGTCACAAATAGGATTAAGAAATTCTATAGCTGGACAAGTTGGTGTTACCGGCCAGACTGGAGGAGGAGGAACAGTAACAGCTACTTATAGAATAACTGGCGGAGCTGGTGGAACAGGAAAATCAGCAGGTGATGCAGGTGCTAATGGAGGAGGAATATTGGCAGTGGGAGATTACGCTTTACAGAGCATAGCTGCATCACCTGCTGGAACAGATGGAAGTCAGTTAACAGACTTAGTAAAATTTATATTTGGAGGAGGTACCTCTCCTGGATCATCTGCTTCTATAAGTGGTAGTAATGGAGGAGATGGAGGTTACTGCAGCGGTGGAGGCGGAGGAAGCACGGGGCCTGGTCGAGGAGGTGCTGGAGGGAAAGGAGGAGATGGTTTAGTAATAATAACATGCGGATAAAGTTATGATAGGAAATTTTGATTTACCAATAGCAAAAGGAAATGCTAAAACGTATATAATCACTACTACAGATTTAACCGCTACAACTGCAAACGGATTTACACGTATGCAAAAGTGGGAAAAGCCTAAGGGCATTAATTTCGTATACGGAATGATTATCAACGCAGGAAGTGGAGGAGGAGGAGGTTACTCAATGGGAGCGGGAACTACTGGAGGAGGTGGAGGTGGAGGAGCTCCAGGTAACGTAATCCAATTCATTCAACCAGCCTACTTAGTACCCGATACACTTTTTGTTACAGTTGCAAAAGGTGGATCAGGCGGAGCAGCTGCAACGGCTGGAGGAGTTCCAATACTATCAAGCGGATTGTGGTACACGTCAGTGGCAACAACAGCTGCTGGGTTTAGAACGTATTACGCTTTTCCAAGCACAAGCCCGGGTGCTACTTCATCAGGAAGAACTGGAGCAGTAGGAGCTGGAGGAGCTGGAGGAGTGGCTTACACAATCAGCACAGCAGTCCAGCAGCCTGGAATTATAGGATTTAGTAACTCTCTAGTATCAACAGCATTAGCTGGGTTTGCAGGCACATTAGTAGCTGGTACCAATGCAACCTTCTCAGGAAGACCAGCAGGCGGAGCAGGTGGGGGAGGAGTAACATCAGGAACAGCATACGCTGGCGGAAATGTTTTAGGCCCTACAACTTCCGTAAACTCGATATGGAGTAGAGATTTATCTGGAGGAGCCGCAACAGGACAAGCTGGGGAAGATGGTATAACATTATTTGAACCAACATTTTTCTCACTACCAGGTGCAGGAGGTGGAGCAAATGCTTCTGGCACTGGTGGTAGGGGTGGAAAAGGTGGAATAGGCTGTGGAGGTGGAGGTGGAGGAGCTGGAACCACTGGTGGTGCAGGAGGTGATGGAGGAGATGGATTAGTAATGTTGGTTTGCTGGTAGCATATATTTATGATAAAATATATTTTATGGCTGCTGGAAAATATTCATTCACAATAGAACAAGGATCAACATTAAATTTTGAAATCCAATATAAAGACTCAGGAAGCAATCCTGTAGACTTAACAGGATACTCAGGTAAAATGATGATTAGATCATCATACGCTGATTCTAATCCTACAACTTATATTACATTATCTAGCTCAATAGCAGCAGATGGAACAGGATTAAATTTTAGTGGCAGCAACAACACAACACCTCCAACATCAGGATCTATAGGAGTATACATCTCAGCTAATTCCTCATCTGCATTTACATTCACAACAGCTAGATACGATTTAGAAATAACATCAGGTAGTGTTGTAACTAGAATATTAGAAGGACAAGTTAACCTAAGCCAAGAAGTAACACGATAATGTCAGTACAAGTAAATACAACAACTAATACTGTTACTGCACAAAATGTTCATCAAACTATAACCATAGTTGATAACAATAATGCTAACACTATTAATGTATCTCAACCCGTAACTAATGTTGTACAAGTAAATTCTCCCGGTCCTCAAGGACAATCGGCTCCATTTACAAATTTAGGAAATAATACATGGTCAACAACTAGTAATATTCAAGTAACTAGCTCATTAAATGTTTTAGGTAATTCATATGTTAATGGAGGGCCGGTTAATTATGGTTTTTTTACACAAACAGAAAACGGACCAATTGTAACAGCAACTACAAACGAACTTAATTTAATCGGAGCAGGAATAGGTACATTAAGTGTACCAGCAAATGGATTTGCAGTTGGAGATTCTTTTCATGCTAAGTTATTAGGACACTTATCAAGCGCAAATAATCAAACATTACGCATACGAATAAAATCAGCTAACGTTGTATTAGCAGATACAGGTTTTTTATCTATAGATACAACTACTAATAGACACTGGGAATTAGATGTATACTTTACTGTAAGAGCCCTAGGTGCAGCCACTGTAGCATCAATAGCATCCGGAGGAGTTTTTACCTACACCAGAAATTCTGGAGGGGGTACTTTTGAAGGAACTAGTTTTAGTGATATTAACAACACTACCTTTGATACAACAATTAATAATACATTAGTTATAACTGCTCAATGGGGAAGTATCAATGCTTCAAATATAGTATATTCTGAAATTTTTGTTTTAAATAAAACTTTTTAACTTATTTTTTTCACATATTTATAACAAAACCTAAACATGGCTAATATTCCTATATACCCTGGTTCAAGTTCATTTATCCCTGGTAATACACCTTTTGGGTTCTATGACTATGATTATGATTTTCAAACCGATGCCGATAAAGTAGCAACGTTTTGTGCTAGAAGATTAGGATATCCTTTAGTAGATGTTGAATTACAAGATATAAATTTTTATACTGCTTTTGAAGAAGCTATTACTACTTATGGTAATCAAGTTTATGCTTATAAAATAAGACAAGATTATCTTGATATAGAAGGATTCTCTACTTCTTCTGCTTTTAACCATACTTTAATTCGCCCAAACCAAGGAGGAATTATTCGCATTGCAGAACAATATGGTATTGAAGCAAACGTAGGAGGAGATGTTACATTCTATACTGGATCAATTGTTTTACAAGATGGAGTCCAAGATTATGACCTCAATGTTTGGGCTGCTTCTCAAAGCTTATCAGGCCAAAATATTACTATAACTCGCTTATTCAGAAACCAAATCCCAGCTTCAGTAAGATATTTAGATCCTTACATTGGAGCTGGTAATGAATATTTAAATATATTGAATGATTTTGGTTGGGCTAACTATGGTATAGCTAATACTGCTACATTATATCCTATTTATTTTGATATTCAAAAGATCCAAGAAATTGAAATGAATGATCTAGTAAGAAGATCACAAATATCTTTTGAACTTAGAAATAACAAATTAAGATTATTTCCTAAACCTGGTGAAACAGAACAAGGTGTAAACCTATGGTTTGAATATTATTTAAAAACCGAAAAAAATAGCCCTATCGCCCCATCAGGATCAGGATTAGTTACTAATGTATCTAATGTCCCATATGAAAACCCAGTCTATAACCAAATTAATTCTGTTGGTCGTCAATGGGTGTTTGAGTATACATTAGCACTATGTAAAGAAATGTTAGGATATATCAGAGGTAAATACTCTACTATTCCTATTCCTGGGTCTGAAGTAACTCTAAATCAAGGAGACCTCATTACAGCGGCATCAGCTGAGAAAACAGCTTTGATTGAAAAGTTAAAATTATATTTAGAAGAAACTTCTAGGGAAAAAATATTAGAAAGAAAATCTTTAGAAACAGATGCTAGGTTAAAAGAATTACAACAAACCCCTTATTTAATTTATATAGGATAATATGGCTTTATTTGGTGGAGCAAGAGATATTAGTTTATTTAGAAAGCTTAATCGAGAATTATTAGGGGATATTATTACTCAACAAATAGCCTACTACAAGTATTCTCTGGGTAAAAATAAAACTAACATATATGGCGAAGCAATAAACAAATATTTTTTAGATCCTATTCTATTAAATTGCCTAATCCAGCGAAATGATCAAACATGGAACTCTGATGACATGGGGCCTAATATTTCTAGGACTATGACCTTTAATATTTTAAGAGATGACTTAGTAGACGCTCAACTAGTCCCAGAAGTTGGAGATATAGTTATGTGGTATGAAAGCTATTTTGAATTAGATAGTATACAAGAAAACCAACTTTTTGTAGGTAAATCTGAAGAATATCCATATTCTCCAAACCCTCTTAATCCTGGATTAGAGAATTTTGGATCTAGCATTTCTATAATATGCCAAGGACAACTAATTCCATCCGACAAATATAGTTTAACTAAAGCTAGAATCTAATGCCTGCTAGAAAACCTATACCAAAAACCCAAGCAGAAATAAGCAATGGACAAATTAATCCATATAGCCAAGAATATGGCAACGCTAATGATTCTTCTTTTGAGTTAAATCCTTTAAATAGAGGTAATCAGATATCATCTACGGGTGATACTTCTAAATCCTTTAATATTAGTATTCAAGATATAGATGAAGCAATTCATTATTATTTTACTAATGTTATTAAACCCTCTGTGTATCAAAACAATACCCAAATCCCTGTCCCTGTAATATACGGAAGTCCTGAAAGATGGAAGGCAGTTCAAGCAGATGGATACTATAGAGACCAAAATGATAAAATAATGGCTCCTCTAATTATGTTTAGAAGAGAATCATTAGAAAAGAATTTTAATATAGGGAATAAATTAGATGCAAATCAACCCCATAATTATGGGATATTCATTGAAAAATGGAACCAAAAAGATGCATATGATAATTTTGCTTTACTAAACAATCGCAGACCTCAAAAGAAAATCCACGCTGTCGTTATCCCAGACTATGTAACTATAAGTTATAAATGTATAATTATGACTTATTATGTGGAACAAATGAACAAAATTGTAGAGGCTATTAACTACGCATCAGAAGCATATTGGGGAGACCCAGAAAAATTTAAGTTTATAGCTAGGATAACTTCCTTTACTACTAATAATTCTATATCCCAAGGTGAAGAAAGAATAGTCCAAACAGAATTTACTATTACACTTAGAGGACATGTAATTCCTGATACTATTAATAAAGAGCTAGCATCAATAAAATACTTCCCAGACAAAACCCAAGTAGTTTTTAATACCGAAACTACAATTACTCCTGAAAACTTATCATACCCTGAAAGATTTACTACTCCTTATAACCCAGACGTTACTTCTTTTAATGATGGAGTTGATTCTTAAAAATAATATTGTATATTTATAATAGTAATAAAAATAAGTTTATATAATGAAAACAGTTTTAACAAATGAAGAATTAGATTCTTTAAAAAGTCTTAAAGAACAATATAATCAACTTGCTTTAGTATTAGGAAGAGTTGAATTAGAAATTCTTAATTTAATTGAAGAAAAAGAAAAAATCAAACAACAATTTTCTGATGTAAAAAATCAAGAATTAGATTTAGTTAATAAAATAAAAACCAAATATGGTGAAGGAAGTGTAAGTTTAGAAACTGGAGAATTTTTACCTGCATCCTAAACTTTGAATAGAGTTCGCCATATTTATTAATAAAAAATATATAAAACATGGCCGAAACTTTAATATCCCCTGGTGTTTTAGCAAGAGAAAATGATCAATCTTTTGTTTCTGCAACCCCTGCGCCTATCGGTGCAGCAATTGTTGGTCCAACTCTATTAGGTAAAGTAAATATCCCCAAAATAGTAACTACATATTCAGATTACTTACAAAACTTTGGTGGAGCTTTTATTAGTGGAGGTAATACTTACAATTACTTAACAGCATTATCTGCTTATAATTATTTTAATAATGGTGGTAATAGTTTATTAGTTACTCGTGTTGCAAGTGGTTCATTTACCCCTGCAACTGGTTCTAACGTAAGTGGTAGTACTGTTCCTGTTAATAACATTTTCACTTTAGAATATCTTACTGATGGTACTATTGGTAATAGTGATAGTACTGAAGTATCTTCTTCATTACCAAGTGGTAGTGCAAATAATGTTAGATGGGAAATTGCTGCTCCTAATACTTCTTCTGGAACATTTACTTTATTAATCCGTAGAGGAGACGACACTGCAAATAATCCTGTTGTATTAGAAACATGGTCTAATTTATCTTTAGATCCTAATCAATCTAACTATATTGAAAAAGTAATTGGTAATCAAACATATAATGTCCGCACAGATGGTTCTACTTATTATCTTCAAGTAACAGGTAGTTATAAAGTTAATAGTAGATACGTTAGAGTAAAAGCCGTTAACCAAAAGACTCCAAACTTCTTTGATAATACTGGAACCGCAGTTTCAACATATACTGGTTCTATTCCTAGAGCTCAAAGTGGAGCATTTGGTGGAGCCGCTGGAAATACTATTCCTACTTGGCAAGCTAACTTCTATGAAAACATGGGTGGCTCTAATATTCAAGGAATAGGTCCAAATGATTATACTCAATCTTTTGCTTTATTATCTAATAAAGATGACTATAAGTATAATGTTATTACTGCCCCTGGATTAATGTATGCTGAATCAGGTCATGCTTCTGTAGTTACAAATTTAATTAATACTACTCAAAACCGAGGAGATGCTATTGCCGTTGTTGATTTAGTAAAATACGGACAAAACCTTACCACTGTTACAGCACAAGCAGCACTTTTAAACACTAGCTACGCTGCATCATATTGGCCTTGGGTTCAAATAGTAGATCCTGACACCCAAAACTTAGTATGGGTCCCAGCCTCAACCCTAATCCCAGGTGTTTATGCTTACAATGACCAAGTAGCAGCCCCATGGTTCGCACCAGCAGGTATTAATCGTGGTGGATTGTCTCAAGTAGTACTAGCAGAAAGAAGATTAGCATCTTCAGACAGAGATACTTTGTATAGCGGAAAAGTAAACCCAATCGCTACCTTCCCAGCAACTGGAGTTGTAGTATTTGGTCAGAAAACCTTACAAAACAAAGCAAGTGCTTTAGATCGTGTGAATGTTCGCCGTTTGTTGATTGCTCTTAAAAATACCATTTCTACTATATCTAATACATTAGTGTTTGAACAAAATACTATAGCTACTAGAAATGCATTCTTATCACAAGTAAACCCATACTTGGAAAGTGTACAACAACGCCAAGGTTTGTATGCATATAAAGTAGTAATGGATGATAGCAACAACACCCCAGATGTAGTAGATAGAAACCAATTAGTAGGAGCTATTTACTTACAACCAACCAAGACAGCTGAATTTATCATATTGGATTTCAACATCTTGCCAACTGGAGCTACATTCCCAGCATAAAACTGAAGTTTAATGATATTTATAATAAAATAAGATAAAAACATGGCTATTTTAAATCCAAACGAAATATTTTTTACATCCTTTGAACCAAAACTAAAGAATAGATTCTTTATGTATGTGGACGGTATCCCAAGTTACCTTATCAAGGGTGTTAGTGGAATGGGCTTCACACAAGAAGAAATCACTCTTAACCATATAAATACTTACCGCAAAATTAAAGGTAAATTAAAGTGGAATGACCTATCATTAACACTGTTTGATCCAATCACCCCATCAGGTGCACAAGCAGTAATGGAGTGGGTACGTTTACACCACGAATCAGTAACTGGTCGTGACGGATACTCAGATTTTTACAAAAAGGATGTTAAAATTGAAGTACTAGGTCCAGTAGGTGATATAGTAAGTGAATGGATCATCAAAGGAGCATTCATCAAATCAGCTGAATTTGGTGAATATAACTGGGATACAGAAGCTGAAGCTCAAAACTTGACTGTAGTATTAGGTATGGATTACTGTATATTGAACTACTAATCAAAAGATTATATTTTTAAAAGAGCCCACAAAATTGTGGGCTTTTTTTGTGCTTTTCTATTTTTTAATATATTTATATCCGAATATAAAGTTTTTAATAAATAAAAATCTATGAGTGAATCAAAGTCAAAAACAGAATTTAATTCTGAAAAACCAAAATTTCCTACTGAGTTTATTTCATTACCTTCTAAAGGTTTATTATACCCAAAAGACAATCCTCTTGCTAGTGGTAAAATTGAAATGAAATATATGACAGCTAAAGAGGAGGATATCCTTACTAACCAAAATTATATTAAACAAGGAACAGTAATTGATAAGTTATTACAAGCATTAATTGTATCTCCTATTAATTATGATGATTTAATTGTTGGTGATAAAAACGCTATTATGTTAGCAGCTCGTGTTTTAGGATATGGAGCAGAGTATACTTTTGATTGGAATGGAGAAAAAATAACAGTAGATTTATCTGCTTTAGAAGAAAAACCATTTGATGAAAGCTTATTTACTCCACACGAAAATTTGTTTACATATACTCTTCCTCACTCAAAAAATGTTATTACTTTTAAAATATTAACTCATGGAGATGAAAAGAAAATTGATGCTGAAATTAAAGGATTACAAAAAATCAACAAATCAGCTTCATATGATCTTTCTACTCGACTTAAATATTTAATTCTCTCAGTAAACGGAGACTCAGAAAAGAAAACAATTAGAGAGTTTGTAGATAATTACCTTTTAGCTCGAGATTCCCAATCATTTAGAGAATATCTAAGATCTATAACCCCCGATATTAACATGAATATCTCTTTTGAAACTTCAGAAGGCCTACAGGAGGGGGTCAGGTTACCTATGAATACTAGCTTTTTTTGGCCTGACGCAGGAGTATCGGATAAGTCTTTTTAAGCAAATACATGATATAGTATATAATGGTAAAGGAGGATATGATTGGTTTACCATATATGAAATGCCTATTTGGTTAAGAAATTTTACTCATAAAATGATTGCCGATAGTGTAGATAAGGAAGCTCAAAGATATCAAAACTTATATAGTAAAGGTAAAGGAAAAAAAGCATCTTCTAATTCTACTATTACAAATATAGATATAGGAAATCCTAATCAATCTGTAATAAATGCTTTAAAAAATAATCAACAAATTTAAAAGGTGTTACAAAAGTAATGCCTTTTAATATTTATAACAAAACCTAACCAGATTTATATATGGCTAAAAAAGGACCAGCGAAAGGACCAGCAAAAGCACCCACTGCTAAATCTGCAGCTGCACCACCTCCTGCTCCTGATTACTCAGGAGCTACAGACACTTCTAAAGAATTACTTAAAAATATGCAGCAATTAAATGCTGCTCAAGGTAAATTTAATAAAAGTGCTCAAGATACTTCTAAAACTTTAGCAGAAAACGCTAAAAGCAAATTTTGGTCTGTGGGTAAAGGGGCTTTAGATGGAATGGTTAGCGGTACCAAAATGTTAAGTAAAGGAATAACTGCTACTTTAGGACCATTAGCTATGATGGCTAAAAAATTCTTAAGTATAACCTCTATAGTAAGCTTTATTACCAATGCATATGCACAAGGTAAAGAAGCAGCTATGAAATTTAGTACCCAAAATACTGAACTAGCTAGAACAATGGGTTTAGCACAAGGAGAGGCATCTAAACTAGCTGGAGAAGCTAGATCTATAGGAGCTGAAATGGGTATTACTAATGACCAAGCTGTACAAGCCATGGGTCAAATATATTCCGCCCTGGGATCTACAGAAAAACTTAGCAAAAACACCCTAGAAACATTTATGAAATTAAGTGTGTTTGCAGGGGTATCTGCAGACACTTTGGCTGAACTAGCAAAAACCTCTAAAATTTCAGGACAAGATGCTGGAAAATTCGCAGATGCTGTTGCAGATACTTCATTAAGTTTCATTAAGGCTAATAAAATGGCTGTTAGTATGAAGAGTGTAATGGAGGGTGTAAGTAAAGTATCTGCAGCTGTTAAAATAACATTAGGGGGCTCTGCAGAAGCTATTACTAAAGCTGTATTGACTTCTAAAAAATTAGGTATGGAACTTCAAAAGGTTGAAGACATAGCTAATGGCTTATTGAATCTAGAAGATTCTATAGGTGCAGAAATGGAAGCTGAATTACTCACTGGTAAAGACTTAAATTTAGAAAAAGCAAGGGAAGCAGCATTAAATAATGATAATGCTACCTTAATGGAGGAACTTGCTAAAAATATAGGAACCTCTGCAGATTTTGCTAAAATGAACAGGGTTCAACAAGAAGCTGCTGCAAAAGCTGTAGGAATGAGTCGTGAAGAATTAGCTCAAACTTTAGCTAATCAAAAAGCTGTAGTAGCTGAGAATGGAACTTTAGTAGATAGCCAAAAAGATGGAACTAAAGCAATGGAATCTACTGCTTCTGCAGCAGAACAATATCAAAGACGCCAAGAAGGAATAGCAGCTGCATTTATGGGGATATTTAAAGCACTAGAACCAATTGTATTAGCATTCCAGGAATTATCTACTAAACTAGCTCCACCATTAGCTAAACTATTAAGTTCACTTACTCCTATAATAATGCCTATTGTAGATTTAATTGGACAATTAGTAGAAATGTTTGCCTCTATATTAGGAGAACTCATTCCCCCAATTGTATCTATCATCAAGGTGTTAGTAGAAGCAGTTAAACCACTATTCCAGATTTTCATGGATATAATGGCAGTTGTTCTTCCTCCTATAAAGACTCTTTTAGAAGCTATAGTACCTGTCATACAAAATATATTTACAGCTCTTCAACCTTTCTTTTTAGCAATAGGAGAACTTGCTAAAACTTTAATTCCTATAATAGCAGAAATTCTTCAAGCTTTCTTACCTATAATTCAATCTATAGTTGAAGCAATTGCTCCTATATTAACACAATTTGCAGAATTAGTAACTTCTTTACTCCCAACTGTTAAAGAAATCTTCATGGCTCTTATTCCTATAATCCAATTAATTATAGATGCTGCTAAACCATTCCTCCAGGTCTTTATGGATCTGTTAAGTGCTGTTTTACCTCCTATAATGGATTTAATTAAAGGATTAGTCCCCATTATTCAACAGATATTTGAAGCTCTTAAACCTGCATTTGACGCATTAGCCCAACTTGCTCAACAATTAGTTCCTATAATAGCACAAGTTTTACAATCTATAATTCCTGTAATTCTTAAAATTGTAGAAGCTTTAACACCTATTTTTGATATTATCTCTGAATTAGCTCAAGCATTTATGCCAATTATTTTGGATGTATTTAATGCTATAGCTCCTGCAATAATGGCAATAATGGAGGCTCTAATGCCTATTATAGATGTAGTAATGATGATTATTAAACCTATTCTTGATATTCTTAAACCTGTATTGGTAGTCATAGGTGAGATTCTTGGATTTATTATTCAAGCATTTGCTAAAATCTTTGAATGGGTAGGAAAAGTTGCTGGATTTTTAGCTGATGGAATACTAATAGCCGTTGATGCCATATCAGCAGCTTTTAGTTGGATGTATGATAATGTATTAGCCCCAATTGGAGATTTTTTCGGCATGATTTATGACTTTATAGTAGGCCAAATCATGTCAGCTGTAGACGATTTAGGAAGCGCATTCTCATTCATAGGAGACATATTATCATCAGTAGGAGATTCTATCACATCAGTCTTTGTTACTGCTATTAACTGGGTTATTGAAGCTATTAACTGGTTTATTGACGGTATTAACTCGGCTTTAACTATTACAGTACCAGATTGGATGGGTGGAGGCAGTTGGTCCCCAGACCTTCCTAAACTTGAATTAATAGCATTAGCAGAAGGAGGTATAGTTTCATCTCCAACCACTGCCCTTATTGGTGAGGCTGGTCCTGAAGCTGTTATCCCATTAGATAGATTCCATGATATAATGGCTGAAGCATTTGCTCCTGTAGTAGATTTATTAAAAACAATGGTTGAAGGAAATAAAATACAAACTGATACTCTTGTAGCAATAAATGAAAAAGAAGCTACCATTAATTTAGATGGTAATAAAATAGGAGAAGCACTTGTTACATCATTCTCTGGATTATTTTAATATTTATAAATAAAACATTTACAACTATGCCAACTTTATTAGATTTACTTCCTACTACTAATTTAGGACCTACAAATAACTACGCTGGTGAAAACCAAACCCCAACTATTCAAACAGGAATGGGATTGGCAGATTCAACTTTAGATATAACAGATAATCCTCCAATCAATGATCCTAATAGTGGATTCTCTCAAACCTACCTTCCTACTTTAACATATGGAGGTACAGTAGGAGAAGCAGCAGCCCCAGACGCTTCTTCAAACCTTTACAACAATGGATTTAATGGTCCTTATGGATTTGATTTAGAAAATAATTCTCCTGTTAGTGCATATGGTTTTGTTCAAACATACCTACCAACTAACACATACGAAAATAACCTACCAGGGTAATAAATGGGATTAATAAATTTAGTTGCTAATCAAGCTGATTTTTATTACTACCAATCTAAAGGATATGTTGGTGGATTAGGAAATTTCTCTGCTAAAAAATTGCCCTATGGAAATGATTTAGTAGGAAATGGAAATAGTAATCAACCCTATATCAAAACCCCAATCCCTGATACTTTTTCAACATACCCAAATCAAACCAAAGATACCTTTTTAAGAGGAGGAAATGATTATCTTTCTATTGTTTCTACAAATCTCCAAAGAATATCAGCTTTTATCAATGATGAGCGTAATCCTTCATTTGGAATATTTTTAGATAAACAAAAAGAATTATATAAACAACAATCAAAACTCCCTTCAACTATTGCTCCCTCTTCAAAGTATGATGTTAATAATTTATATATAAATTTAGCAGGAGGATCACAGGGATTACATGAAAGAGGAAAAGGAGAATCCAATTTACCATCAATAAACCTAAATGCCCCACTAGGACCACA
>JACCDW010508999.1_pt1 | contig 17331 bp, 16 predicted proteins | sample 7449781 | NCBI WGS metagenome assembly JACCDW01 (sample SAMN15323449, study PRJNA562643) | freshwater metagenome | isolation source: river surface water | place: USA:Blue River Watershed | collected 2017-08-18
GATGGCGCATGTCCAAGTGAAAATAACTGCGAAATGGGCAGCGGTGGAAACTTACAAAGCTGGCAAGGCTTCTATCAAATCGGAATACCAAACACCGTTTCGTGGACGGATCGCAGCCAAGTTCCAACGCTAGACATTCATGAATTCATACACGTTGTTCAGTCTTATCAGCAAGGACGAGTATGGGGCAATTGGACTGCCACAATCCCTACTTGGTTTTCTGAAGGCCATGCATCTTTGTTGGACAAACTTGGTTCATCTAACTCAATATATTCCTATCAGTATCAGCAGAATTGGGTAATTAATAGTCGCCCTGCAAATGCGACGATTAAGGATTTCTCTCCTGCGAATGTATTGAGATTTTATGAACAAGTGACACCTGGACAAACCAATCCCGATTTGCAGGGTTATTCCTATACATTGGGTTTTTCCACCGTTGAAGCCCTTGTAGCAATCGCAGGAATTGATTCGGCTATGGAGCTCGTACGCCAAGCCGTGACAGGGACACCATTTAGTCAAGCATTTAAAAATGTTTATGGCATTGAGTGGAGCGCTGCTGCGCCTATCCTTGCCGAGGTTGTTTCGAAGCAATACATGCCAAAATCTTGATAAACACCCCAAACCACCCAAAGTAAAGAGATAATCAACCCATGGGATTTATTGCTAACTTCAAAGCCAAGCGAGCAGCAAAGCGCGCTCAATCCGTTTACGAATCAGCACTGCTTGACTGGGAGAGAGAAAACAAAGTTCTCACCCAAGCTCTAGATATCTTCACCGCAGCATCTGCTGGCAACCAACCCGATGATCAATCACTAGTGCAGAAAAAGGGTGAGTTAGTTTTATGGACCGGCCAAGCTATCTATCACGTCGCAGGTCGCACACCCTCTCGCTATAGCGGTAGCTCCACAGGCTTTTCCATCCCAATCGCAGCAGGTATTCGCTTCCGTGTCGGCTCACACCAAGGACAGATGATTCCAGGCGAAGAGATGCAGATGGATAAGGATCAAGGAATGGTGAAGTTAACCAACCAACGCCTTATCTTCGCCGGCCCCATCGCAACTACCGAGTGGGCATTTGCAAAACTTCTCTCCACCTTCTCCAATGCAGAGCGCACAGATTTCATCTTCGGAGTTTCAAACAGACAGAAATCATCCGGCCTTAGATTCTCACCCGAGGATGGTTACACCTTCGCCCACCTATTTGCCATGGGTCTTCACTCTTATGAAAACGGCATCCCCGCCACTATTGAAGCTATTCAGAATGAGTTGAAAGAGGGCGCTACGGATAAACCAAAGTTGGAGTTACCAGCGAGCGAGTAGGGGATTAACCGTTGTAATCCCACCAAGTCTTCTCGCCCTTGTACTCATAAGGACACTCCAAGATCTTCACACAGAAGGCATTCAGCGACACAGCACCGTTGTACTGCTGCTCATCCAGTGACCAGGTAATTACGCCAACAACATTTCCCTCGTTATCAACCAAGGGACCACCGCTGCTGCCGTTAGAAATATTGTTTGTCACCAGAATCTCTGTCCTATTTGAATTAATAACATTTCCAAAGGCAACCGAACCTTCATATCCATCAGCACTTCCCAGCGCCATTACCCAATAGCCAGGGAAGGTGTCGTACTCAGACAAAGCTAAAACAGGTAGTTCCAACTTAGTTCGTAGCACCGCTAAATCATTATCGGCATCCCATCGAACAAGCTGAGCAGCAACAGGATCCTCAAAGGGCAATGCCACGGTAATCACATCACCTTTGCCAATGCATGTATCAATCACATGATGATTTGTGATCAGAACAGTTGGGTACTCCTTCGTAGAATCCTTCTCGATCTCAATAGCCCACGCAGTTCCCTGCGAAGACCGCTCACCCTTAGGTTCACACCACACAGTCACAGTCGACTCCTGCGTTCTCTCCACCAACCGCTCGATACTGCGGGGAGGCACATACCCATCACCTGCAGGATCTTCACTCGCAAACTGTGCAGAGGGAGCCCAGGTTAGAAAGAAAGCGCCCACAGCAAAGGGAGCAGCGAGGATGGCTAGGTAGGTGGCGAACTTATTGGATTCTTGTTTCATGGATGAAGACTAGAGAGAACTGGAGACAAAGATGAGGAAGACACCAGTTAACCAGTCATACCTAAAATCAGAATATAAGGATTACGATGAACTATGAAAAAGATTGTCATCACTTTTTTCTCTTTAGTTGTCTTAACTTCATGCTCAACACAAGAAGATTTTTCCTCGAACACTAAGCTTCAAGAGTCCACAGGCGTAGTCAAGGAAATTGCTGGAACAAACGGCCTTCTAATTCCGATCGTATCCAGCAATGTCATGGCCGCCGGATATGACATCCAAAGCAAAACCATGAAAGTCCAATTCAAGAATGGATTGATTTATGAATATTATGGCGTGGATTTAGAGTTATGGAATAGTTTTGTTGAAGCTCAACCAAATCCGTGGAGCGCTGTTGGCTATCCCAGACTTGTTGGTGAGGGATATCAATACAGAAGAATCAATTAGAAATTAGTTGTTCCAGATAGGGTCATCGCAAACCACAAGAGCTTCACATAGCAAGCTTGCGCTTTTGGCTACATTGAAGCCGTCTGCCCCACGGACTTTGAAAGTGTTTGTTCCCATAACTTGGCCAAAGCTATTAACCAGAGGACCACCTGAATTACCTGGGTTAATCGGAGCCGTACTGACAATTTGATTTTCCAAAACATTCATCACATTGCCGATAGAAATAGATTTCTCAAGGCCAAAGGGAGAGCCCAAGGCCATAGACCACCATCCAGGCGAGGGAACTTCGCTAATCTCGAGAGCGGGAAGAACGAGCTTTGTGGAAACAATAGCTAAATCATTTTCTTCATCCGTACTGAATAAAATAGCCTCATATTGTCTTGAACCGTTAGAAGTTGTAACTGCACGACGGTCGCCGACGCAGTCTTCAATTACGTGATAATTAGTTATAACGCTCCCTGGATACATCTTGTCTATTTGCTTAGTTTCCGCGTCTGCCGTGTCAATGACTTCACCAAGTGAAATCACCCAACCGCTGCCTTGAGAATTTCCACACGTGACAACCATTGTTGATTTTTGTACATGGGTAATTAATTGACTCAAGTTTGGTGGGGCGTGAAAATAATCTGTTTTATCTAGCTCTTCACTCAATCGATTAATCTGAAGATTCGCGGCGAATAACGCAACAAGCAGGCCGATTATTGAAACGCCTACAATCAATGGAAATGGGTGCATCCAAGGACCTTGACGCAGCACTTTTCCAACTTTATATTCTGGAATCAATTCAGACTGGTCATTTTCAATCTCAGAAGTAGGGATTTCTTCAACTTCTTTTTCAAGTAACTTGCTTTCTAGGGTCGATTGAATTTTTTCAATTTCTGGCGCTGACAAATGACTATCAAAGGCCGCAGCTTCTGCGGGATTAACATCAACTTCCTTGGAGGGTGGCTGTTTGGGGCCTTTCGATTTGCGCCCGAAAATCATGGCCTCATTATGGACGTGAAGACTGCCTTCGTGCAATGATTTGCATCAATTCCAAGTCAGAAAATGGTGTAAACGTGGTCAGAGCTGCAAAGAAGAGCTTGATTTTAGCAATTAGCTTTATCTTTGTTGCTTCCGCCTTAACATCATGTAGCAAAGCCGAAGAGTCGACTCAGATGCTTGCGGACGTTATTTTACTGGATATTTCAAGTGGACTTAATGCTGCCGGCTCCTTCAACTCAGAGGATCATTCAGTAACCTCACTGAGTAGTCGTGCGCAACAGCTCCGCCAGAAACTGTCAACAGCGTTAGGAGAAAGACACGCTGTCTACTTCGGATTTGTGAGAAAGACTTATGGCCAACAACAAATAGAAACTTTGATTTCTCCAAAACTTATTCAATTAATGGACAAGATTCTTGAAGAGGATGTCAAGGACCCAACGCTTCGCAAAGATGCTCGAAATGGAATTCTTAGAGCATGGCAAAGAGTCATTATTGAAAACCCAGCTCTCGCAGAAGATTTCAATTGCAAGAAAGCATTAAGTTCGATAATTGCTTCAGATTCCAATGGCTCAATCACTGATTTGCATTCATCTCAACTGGCTTCGTCCCTTTGTTCAAATGCTCAGAGTGCTAATTCGCAAATAAAGGGACTATTAGAAACACCAAAGGACATTGGGTCTGAGATCCAGGCTGCAATTGATCGAAGTATCGAAAAGCTGACTTCCGATGAGCGCCGGTTAGTCAATTCCCAAGGTCGACAAATCTTTCTAATTCCAACCATAATCCTTGTCTCGGATTTGATTCAGGTCACTAACGGCCGGAAAATCACTGACATCCTTGCAGCTGATTCCGAAATAGCGAAATCGTGTGAGCGCGCACAATCAGAGTCTCAAAATTATGAAGTAAAGATTGACGGCATTTCTTTAATCAGTGACGGATTTGCTAGTACTAAAGGCAATATTGATACAGAGCTAAGAGATAAGTTGCGAGAGTACTGGAAGTGCTGGCTCGAAACTCGTGGAATGACAGATATTGACCTTGGCACACGCGGAATCAATCTAGGAGAAATCTAAAATGGCGATAACTGGAAAATTCTCACGCAGCAAGATGGCAAGTCGTCGTAAATGTGCACGCCAAGGAGTTTTAGATGGCAGAAACGGGATTCCAGATGAGTCCTGGAAAACTCAAAAGCCTCCATTTTTAGTTGACTTGCAAAACCAAGCAAGAGTGGCAATTGAAGCCATTGAAAGCAACTTGTACCGCTCGCAGGATTCTCATGATGCAAATTTAGCAAAGCTGAAAACGGAGGAAATTGCCGCACTTCGTACCCTAGAGCTTTCAGAAAAGGCTTCTGAGGTCTCACAGGCCGACTTTGATGATGCCATGGCCCTCGAGCGAATTTCGGATGACGAGCTCGGGGAGTCTCGGTCAGTTAAGTTTCGTACGATTTCAACACCTGTTTATTTGGTTTTATTAATTGTCATGGGATTAGGTGAATTTGCTATCACCCGTGCAGCATTTGGCTACCTTCTAAACGATGATCCAAACACCGCAATGGCAATGACTTCAGCCACTGTTGCTGTATCAATAGGTTTTGCACACATGACGGGAATTGCTTGGAAAAGAAGTCACGATAAGGTGAATTTTCCAACGGACTCTGTGTTCCGTTTTTGGAAGTTCCTTGGCTTCTTTATGGCACTTTTTGTTACAGCACTTGCAGCGGCACGTGCTGCGAAGTCTCCAGTTATTATCGATGGTGTTAAAGTCAAAGTTGATTTGATCAGTGTTTTTGAAAAAGCTCCTTTTTACGTTGTCATCTTCTTTATCCTTCAATTTATTCTCATACTTGTGGCGACGGGTGCTTCATACAGCCATTACTCACTGCCGTTGGAGAGAATCGGAGTAATGGAGAAGAGAGCTAAGAAAAGTTATAGGAAGCAAGTTAAGACGATGAAAAAGCTTCAGCAGATACGTCACAACATTGAGCATCTCGAGAAAAGCCGTCCGAGACTCGTTGTTAATTCACGAAATGAAGTTCGAGCAACAATTCACAAATATCACACACTCGCTCAGAGCTATCAGGCGGCAAATTTACGTGCACGTTCAAAGACTATTTCTCAGGCATTGGCTGCGTTCACTCCACCAGCCCTTGATCTTCCTGAGTGGTACATAACAAGCCAAGGGGAATAAATCATGTCGTGCGAAGTATGTGGAGGAGTTCCAGCCGGCCCAGTCCTGCTTCAAAGCGCGTCATCACGGATTCTTTGGTGGAACCATAGAAAAGTAAATGCAGACCTTTGTGGCTATTGTGCTGAACGTGTCTACTTTGATCAACAATCGAGAACTTTGGTTCAAGGTTGGTGGGGACCGCTCTCTGCACTCGCAACTATTTGGTTCTCAATCGCTAACTTTGTCAGAATCTCAGAACATCGTAGATTCATTACGACAGTTGAAAATGATGGACTTCAGACTTCACGGCCAAGAGCAAAAGTTACTGGCAATCCTGTCGCAGTGGTTGTGTCCGCCGTAGCTCTCTTCATCATTGCATCTTTAGCGGTAACTGTTTTGAATACTCCATCGCCTGCCTCCGACTCGAACCCAACATCATTCAATTCCACGTGTTGGGAGGACACCGGTGGCAATAGCTTGAAGCAAGTCTCTTGTGATTCAGATAGCGCGAGTTATGAGACCTACCAAGTAGTTAGTGACCCTTCACTGTGTGCAGATCTGTACTTAGAAGCTGGGACACGATATGCATGTTTGCAAGAGAAATTCGGATAATTCAACACCTAACAGAACGGACTACGCATGAGAATTCTTAAGACTATTGGAATTGTTATCGGAATGTATGCAGCCGGATTGCTTGCTGAAGTTGTGGTCGCAGGGATTTCTCCAGATTATGAAGGTGGCGTAACTCTGCTCGTAATTCTTGGCTTCCTTGGATACATGTCTCCTAAAGTTGGATACCGGGGATTTGATTGTTTCTTTGCATTAATACCAATCTACGGAATCATTTATGTTTTCAGAATCGCATATCGAGTTGCTTTCCTTCCAGGACGTGACTGGTCTGAACGAATTAGCTGATTCATGAATTTTAAAATACTCGTTCCGTTAGTGATTGCAACATCGACATTCTCACTTACCTCTTGCGGGGTAATTGGAGCCGTTGACAGTGCTTGCCTAAAGATCAAGAAATCCTCCGACGATAAAAGAGAGATTGGTAGAGCTATTTTGGATCTTGCAGATGATGGAAAAATTGGTGAGGGCATGACTGTAGAGCAGGCTCAAGCAGAGGGGTTTAAATACATTATTGATGGCACCAAATTAGTTGCAGATAACCCTCAATGTTTCTCGGATCGAGATGTAGAGACCGCAAACAACTTGTTAGGACGTTAAATTGAATACAAGAACCAAATTCCGATCGGTGTTGTTGACAGGCTATTTCTTGGTCTCGGTTTTTGTTCAACCTAATTGGGTGACCGATAATTTCTGGTACAAGGCTGAATTCTGGGATGCACTCCCGTTCAACTTTCCATTCATGGGCTTCATCATGATCTATGCGGCTATTTCTACGATCCTCTTCGACCAGGTCATCCGAATAATCAAGAAATTCGCATAACCTCATTTGTCAGTCACTCTAAGTAACTTGCTCTCATGAAGCGAAAGTGCCCAACCTGTAACTCCAGCGATGGGGTCCGGATCAACCTTTGGGGGATGCCCGATGGCCCACCAGATGAATCCAAGTACTACATCGGAGGTTGTCTGAAAGATGACCAAATGCCTGACTACAAGTGCATTACTTGTGGCTGGGAGGGTTTTGTCAGATTTCGAGAAATGGATAAACCTAAGATTGACTAGCCAAATCTTGAGAGACATTTCTTCATCTTGGAATCGATCGCTCGTCACCCCTTTGAAGCCGAGGTAGGCTAACTTCATGAGAGCCGATGCGACTAAATTTCTCAACTTTCTACATAAAGCTAACCAATTTGTGATTCCAATTTATCAACGTAACTACTCTTGGGATGAAAAACAGTGTCAACAACTTTGGGAAGACATCCTTCGAGTTGGGTCCAATGAGTCGATCCCATTGCACTTCGTTGGATCAATTGTTTATGTCCACAGCTCCCAGTCAACAGTTGCAGTTGGTGCGCCTCTCTTAGTAATTGATGGTCAGCAGCGTCTAACTACTCTGACTATTCTTCTTGAAGCCTTGGCACGAGCACTCGGAGATAGTGAGCTTCTCGACGGATTTTCTGAGAAAAAAATACGCAATAAGTACCTCAGCAACCCTGATGAAAATGATGAACGCCATTACAAACTTCTTCTTTCAGACACTGATAAAGACAGTCTGATGGCCCTAATCAGAGGTGCAGAATTACCTAAGAACCATTCGCTTCGAATTAAGGAAAACTTCGAATTCTTCACTGAAAAACTCTCTGACAAAAGTACAAGCATTGAGCAAGTCTGTAGGGGGTTAGCAAAACTTATGATCGTTGATATTGCCCTTGAGCGCGATCAAGAGAATCCACAATTGATTTTCGAAAGTATGAATTCAACTGGAAAAGCGCTTAGCGAAGCGGACTTGATTCGAAACTATATTTTGATGGGCCTAGAGCCGACACTTCAATCTTCGATCTACATTGATCTTTGGCGACCCATGGAACTGGAATTCGGTCAAGAAGCTTATGGAGACCAATTCGATGACTTTATGCGACATTTCTTGACTCTTAAGACCGGGGACATTCCTCGTCTAAGCGAAGTGTATGAAGCCTTCAAGGAGTACTCAGTTAAATTCTTTGCCGAAGATGGAAATGTGCGAGATCTGGTGTCTGACATTAGGAAGTATGCTCGATATTTCGTGGCGATGGCCCTGGATGGGGAGAGTAACCCCAAGTTAAAACCATTATTCGACGACCTATTTAAGTCACTCAACTACAGCGTCGCTTACCCATTCCTAATGGAGATTTACTCTGATTTTGAAGCGGGGATTCTCGAAGAGAAAGATTTCATTGAAGTTATCAAGCTGGTTGAGAGCTATGTGTTTAGGCGTTCAATATGCCAGATTCCAACTAACTCAATGAATAAAACTTTTGCTGAGTTTACTCGCCACATCGACAAGTCAGATTACTTAAGCAGCCTGAAGGGCCACTTCTATCAATTAAAGAGTTATCGTCGCTTTCCATCAGATGCCGAGTTCAAATCGGTGCTTTTGTACCGTGATGTTTATAATTTCATGCATAGAAGCTATCTATTGCGCAAAATTGAAAATTTCGGAAAGAAAGAATATGTATCAGTCGAAAATTACACGATTGAGCATGTACTTCCTCAAAATCCAAGCCTTGGAATTGAATGGCAAAAAGAACTGGGTCAAGATTGGAAAGCGATTCAAGAACGCTATCTCCATACAATTGGAAACTTAACCCTCTCTGGCTACAACTCTGAGTACAGCGATCGTCCCTTTAGCGAAAAGAAATCAATGAAGGGCGGATTTCTGGAGAGCCCTCTCAAGTTAAACAAAGACATCGCTACCCAGGAAAAGTGGAACGAAGATGCAATTCTTGGGCGTGCCAATCGAATTTCGGATGAAACGCTGATGATTTGGCAATCACCAGTTCTGTCTCAAGATGAAATCTCGAGATGGGCAAAGGCTCCGGAGACTGAAAAGCAACAGACCACCTACTCAATCGAAGATCATGATTACCTAACGCGCCCCAACGTGCGGGAGTTGTTCGATGCTCTAAGAGCTGAAGTTAAGAAGCTAGACTCAGAAGTGTCTGAAACCTTCTTGAAGTATTGGATTGCCTACAAAGTGAATACTAACTTTGTTGATGTGGTTCCGAAGGCAAAGGGTTTGAGACTTAGCATCAATTTGAAGTACCCAGAGATTTCAGATCCCGCCGGCATGACCGAAGATATCTCCGAAAAAGGGCGCTGGGGGAATGGCGATGTGTCCGTTCACTACCGAAAGCTCGAAGAATTACCCTACATAATGGGATTGATTCGTCAGTCATATGAAAAGCAGCTTTCCTGAAGGATTTAAGATTGAAAGCGCACGTTTTGTCAGTGACCTTGCGTAGAGTAATCACATGAGCCAGCCAAAAGGATTTCAAGACAAAGTCAGCTTAATCTGGTCGGTTGCCGACATCCTCAGGGGAGACTTCAAGCCTCACGAGTACGGACAAACCATTCTTCCATTTGTAGTTCTACGTCGTTTGGAGTGCGCTCTTGAGAAGACTAAGGACAAGGTGATCGCAAAGTCCCATTCACTCGAAGGCAAGATTAATGACTTAGAAACCATCCTGAACAAGGAATCTGGCCACAACTTTTATAACACATCTCCACTTTCACTAACAAAGATTTTGCAGGACCCTGACAAAGTGGCCTCTAATCTCAACTCATACATACGTGCCTTTTCCCCTAGTGCCTCTGAGGTTCTTGATAAGTATGGCTTCCCAGACAAGATTAAGAAGCTGGAAGAGCAGGGCCTGCTCTATCAAATCATCGGAAAGTTTGCCGACCTAGATTTATCTGAGGAATCTGTCTCAAATGAAGCAATGGGCTATGTATTTGAAGAACTCCTGCGCAAGTTTTCGGAAATGTCTAACGAAACGGCGGGAGAGCATTACACGCCACGTGAAGTTATCCGCCTCATGGTAAACCTTCTATTCATTGAGGACTCAAAAGCTCTCGCAGGCCAAAAACCCATACGCAGTATTTATGATCCAGCTTGCGGAACCGGCGGGATGCTTTCAATCGCAGAAGAGTACCTTCACGATCTAAATCCGAATATCAAACTTAATGTTTTCGGCCAGGAGCTTAACCCCGAAACTTGGGCAATTGCACGTTCTGACATGATGATTAAAGGGCAAGACCCTGCGAGGATTACTTTAGGCAATAGTTTGACTAATGAAGATGGCCACTCAGGAAAACAATTTGATTATTGTATTTCCAATCCACCCTATGGTGTCGATTGGAAGAAGTACCAGGAGCCCATAGAGAATGAGAGTAAAACGCAAGGATTCGGTGGGCGCTACGGTGCCGGCCTTCCTCGTGTAAGTGACGGATCCTTCTTATTTATTCAGCACATGATTAGCAAAATGAAGCCTGTTGCCGATAAGCCAGAAACGGAAGAGATTATTGAGGGTGGCTCCCGAATAGCAATCATCCTCTCCGGTTCGCCTTTGTTTTCCGGGCAAGCTGGGTCAGGTGAATCAGAAATACGTAAGTGGATAATTGAAAATGACTGGCTAGAAGGAATCGTAGCTATGCCCGATCAGATGTTCTATAACACTGGCATAGGAACCTACATATGGATAATTAGCAATCGCAAGAGCCCTGCCGCGCGGGGACTTGTGCGCTTAGTCGATGCCCGTGAAATGGGTTCTAAAATGTCCAAGTCACTAGGAGATAAGCGAAAAGAAATCACAAACGAATCTATTGCAGAAATTACGCAGCTATATTCTGAATCTTTATTGGGTTCTAATGATAGCCGTGTACGTGTAATGAAGAATGAAGATTTCGGATTTGCAAGAATTTGCATTGAGAGACCACTACGTAGAGTTTGGCGAATTGATGAAGAAGTGTTACTGCGGGTACCCAAACCGATGGCGGATAAATTACGGCCCCTTGGGGAAGTAATATTTAAAGATTTAGATTCAACGCAGAAAGCTCTCGCTTCGGTGCATTTGGAAGCCAAAGAACTGAAGAGCTGCATTAAGCTTATTGCTACAACGGATGAAAAAGCAGATCCACTACTTAGCAAAAATGGAAGCCTTGAACCAGATCCTGACTTGAGGGAAAGTGAGAATATCCCTCTTCCAGAGGGCTATATTGGCAAGAGTCAAGAGAATAGGGATGAGAGTTTGATCTTGAGCGCGCAAAGCCATTTAAAAGAAAATATTCATCCTTATCTAAATGATTCGTGGATCGATCACACCAAAACAAAAATAGGGTATGAAATCCCTTTTACTCGTCAATTCTATGTCTACACCCCACCTAGACCAGTCGAAGAAATTCATAATGAAATCCAGGAATTAGAATTGGAAATAAAAACTCTGATGAAAGAATTATTCTGATGAAGGATTTACCATTTGAGTATGCACCTTCAGGTTGGAATGTAGAGAGATTAGATCGACTCTTTAAAGTAGTAAAAGAACCTGCTCACCTAGATGACGCACCTGTCAGTGCATTTATTGATGGGGTTGTTACTTTAAGATCTAATCGACCAGATGCAATTATTAAGGGGTCGGGGCAAGAAATCGGTTACAAGCATTTGGAAAAAGGCGATCTAGTTATTAGCGGAATGAATGCCCATCTTGGAGGATTGGGAATTTCTGACAGTGCTGGTAAGTGCACGCCTGTCTACACAATTTTGCGCAAGATAGTTGAATTAGATGAGCGCTATATTTCCTACTATTTGTGGCATGCTGCTCAAGCTGGCTACGTTAAATCACTGGTAAATGCAGTCAGATATAACTCTGCTGATTTCGGTCCTGAAACCGTAAAGAAGTTCTTAGTACTGGTTCCCTCAATAAAGGAGCAAATTGAAATTGCGGCATACTTAGACGAAAAAGTTTTGAAGATTGATAAATTGATAAGAAATTACCAGAATGAGCTGATTTTGATCAGCCAGGCAAGGAATACATATTTAACAAACTTGATTCTAGGGTTGCCTTCTAAGTCCGTTCTAAAAATAACAGAAAATTCTGAAATGGACTTAGCAAAGCTGATCCCATCCTCATGGACATTACGGCCCTTGAAACACTTGGTGACTTGTGACAATACAGGAATTTGGGGAGAAGAGCCGGGTTCCCTGGATGTAGATATTCCAATTTCAACTACGGCGCACCTAACTCGTAATAATGAATTTTTGTACGATGCCATGCCTATTCGAAGTTTGCGTCTGTCAGATTGGCGCAAGTACAGATGTAACCCTGGAGACATAATTGTGGTCAAGTCGAGTGGTAGTGCTGACAATATTATGTCCGGCAAAGCTTCACTTGTTACTGACGGACAACCTGATTTCGCCTTTAGTAATTTTTTACTTCGACTGCGGCCTAAGAATCTAGCGTTGGCGCCATACCTTCAAACTTTCTTAACTTCGAACATTACCATTGAACGTATAAAGAAAATGGTTTCTACAACAACTTATCCGAACTTAAAGGTGGAAGAATACTTAAACTCCCTGGTTCCAGTGCCACCTGAATCTGAAGCAATAAGGATCTCTCAAGAAGTCTTAGAGTACGAATCAATGTTTACTCGCCTATATTCTAAATCTGAAAGACAGATATTGAATTTGATAGAGTTAAAAACTTCATTGATTTCTCGATCAGTAACTGGCGTGGAGTCTATTGACAAGTTTAGGAGCCAAGTCTCATGACAGATGTATCTCACTATGAGAGCACGCTCGAAAAGCTTATTTGCGAACATTTATCAGCAAATCGATGGCACATAGGTGATCCGCTCAACTATTCAAGGGAGCTAGGACTTGACCTCGAGGAACTTAGAAGTTTTATTTGCGAAACCCAACTTTCTTCTTGGCAGAGATTAATAGCTCTGCATGGAAGTGATGTTCAAGCGTTGAAAAAGTTTTCTGAAAGGCTTGCGAAAGAGATCGATTCTCGCGGAACTATTGATGTGCTTCGTAAAGGAATCACAGATTTGGGTGTTAAATTTCATATCGCTTACTTTGCACCAGCCCATGATTTGACGCTACTTAATCGCAAACTCTACGACCAGAATCGAGCGACAGTTACCCGACAAATTAGAATGTCTGAGTCAAATGTAGAAGACAGTATTGATTTAGTTTTTTTTCTAAATGGCCTACCTGTAGCAACAGCCGAACTAAAGGCGCAAACTGCTGGACAGAATGTAAAGCATGCTATTAGGCAATATAGAATTGATCGAAAACCAAATGATCTGATTTTTAGAAGTAGATCGTTAGTTAACTTTGCAATCGATGAGAACGATGTATTTATGGCAACCCAGTTAAAGGGGGTCAGCACAACATTCTTACCCTTCAATAAGGGTGCAGCCGGCGCAGGCAAATCAGGAGGAATGGGAAATCCTCTTGATCCAGAAGGTGAGAAGACAAGATACTTTTGGCATGAGGTACTCCAGCGTGACAATTGGTTAAGAATTCTTGGTTCTTATATACATGTTTCTTATAAAGTTGACGAAGCAACGGGTAAAAAAACTGGAGAGAGGATTGTAATTTTCCCGCGCTTCCATCAATGGCATTGTGTTGAGTCCATGGTTGAGGCGACATCTATTTCTGGTCCAGGCGTCAATCGCCTTGCACAGCATTCCGCAGGTAGCGGAAAGTCCAACACGATTAGTTGGCTTGCGCATCGTTTATCCGTTTTACATTCCCCATCATTAGTCGATTCAAGTAGCGCCCTTGCAGCTAAGGGTATTAACGCCAACGAACCTATATTCGACAAGGTTATAGTCGTTACAGATCGTCGAGTTCTCGATCAGCAATTACGAGATACCGTTGCATCTTTCGATCACCAGCCTGGATCGATTGTGTCTGTGCGCGAGGATGCTGGAAGCAAAAATGCACAACTTCGTGAGGCACTTGAAACCAAAGCTACAAGGATAATTATTACCACGATCCAAACCTTTCCCGTGGTTGCAAAGTCTGCAACTGAACTTGCCGGAACGAGATTTGCAATAATCGTTGATGAGGCACACTCTGGGCAGTCAGGAGAAACGGCGAAGGATTTGAAGCTAGTCCTTGGTGGCGGAAATACCTCGAATGCACTGCAAGCAGCCGAAGATTTCGATTCTATGAATACAACTATTGAAGAGAGCTTCGAGGATTTACTGGAAAAATCACTCTCAGCACGAGGGAAACCTGAAAATATAACTTTCTTTGCTTTCACAGCAACACCCAAGTCAAAAACTTTAGAACTTTTTGGAGAAAAAGTTGTCTCAGCCACGGGGGAACCCGTCTATATTGCTTTCCATCAGTATTCAATGAAGCAAGCAATCGAAGAGGGCTACATTCTTGATGTACTTAAGAACTACACAACGTATAAGACTTACTACAAGCTTGCCAATGAATTAGGGGAAAACGACGTGGAGGTTCCAAAAAGCAAAACTGCGTCAACTCTTGCTCGATATGCCTCGCTTCACCCAACTAATCTTTCCCAAAAGGCAGAAATTATTGTGGAACACTTCAGAGCAAATACTGCAAAGAAGATAGATGGTTCTGCAAAGGCCATGGTCGTTACGAGATCAAGGCTTCATGCTGTTAGATATAAGCAAGCTATCGATGCCTATATTTCAGAGAAAAACTATAAGGATGTTCGCACCCTCGTTGCATTCTCGGGCACAGTCTATGATCCAGACGTAAGTGGATCCGAATACACAGAGCATTTGATGAATGCAATCAAGAGCTCTACAATTCCTGAGGAATTCGCAAAGTCCTACCAAGTTCTAGTAGTGGCTGAAAAATTTCAGACTGGATTTGATCAACCTTTGCTTCACACGATGTATGTAGATAAGAAGCTCAATGGAATTGCTGCGGTACAGACATTGTCCCGCCTAAATCGAATCCATCCGGATAAAGAAGATACCTTCATTCTTGACTTCGTAAATGATGCCGAAGAAATCCAAGAGGCGTTCAAACCATATTATGAGGAAACAACAGCTGTACCGACGGACCCAAATATTTTGTTCAATTTACAACAGCGAATTATGGATGCAAGAATCATTCATAAAGATGAAATGCGTTTAGCCGTGGACGGCATTTTGAAGGCTACGACCGCCGGTAGTTCTGCATTGAAGGCGAACACTGATACTGCAGTTGAACGCTGGAATCTCCTTGACGATGAATCAAAGGCTGATTTCAAATCCTTGTGCAGAAACTATGTTTTTGCGTACTCGTTCTTATCGCAGATCGTGCCTTATAAGAGTTCTGATTTGGAAGAGCTTTACTACTACACAAAAATGTTAGAACGCCGACTTCTTCTTGGTACAGGCGGAGGAACAGTTGATATCGATGACTCAGTTGTGCTGACGCATCTTCGCACGGAAATCACCGCACAAAATGTCGACCTTTCACTCAGTGGTGGATCTCAAGATCCATTGGATCCCTCAGTTAGTGAGACCACCGGTTCGAAAAAAGAAGATGACAAAGAATTATTATCAAAACTGATTGCAGACTTAAATGAGCGTTTCGGATTAAATCTCACTGATGCTGATCGAATTTGGTTTGAACAGCAACAGCAGCACTATGCAAGTGATCCAGATCTGATGGAAGTTGCTCGAGCAAATGACTACGACAATTTTGAGATGCACTTTGTGCCATTGGTCGCAGATGGGCTAATTGAACGACACGAAGCAAATGAAGATTTGTTTAAAGCTTTTTTCAACCAACCGGATTTCCAAAGAATGATGACTCGCGCTCTTTCAATGTCTCTTTACAACCACTTTAATCCACCTAAAGAGGGGGTCATTCAAGGAAAAACACATAGGCTTCCAGACGGATCCAAAGTTCCAGGTCTAAAGTAGCTAGGTTAGGCACAGTCATTGAGCCAATTGCCAATATCGTTTGCTAATTCTGTATTTGATTTCTATAAAGTATTAAAAGAATTGCATCAAAGGGATCCTGAGCAAGAATTGCAAGGTGCTGCACTGATTCCGTATATAAAAATTCTGGAAGATGCGAAAGTAATGATGAGACATGACTCTATGATTCAAGCACTTCCTGAAATTTTGACAACAGAAAACATAGATGAACAAATTTTTCCTCGAGTGGCTGACACGCTCGTTGTGATATCGCAGATTTGGTCTGCCATAGGAACCGGAAGGCCTCTCCCATAACAATTCTTATTTAAGAATTGTTCTTGCCAACCCAATAAACACTCTTTCCATTCCTCTCCAATATCCGGTACTCGATCATGTATCTGCGTAATGCGGCGGTGTCAGGGTGGAACTTGGCGATGATCTCGTTGAGTTGCTTCTCGGGGTACTTGGTATCGGGGGAGAGTTCGGAGGCGATGTGGCGCAGGACTGCGAGCTTCTTGTGGAGCTTTACGGGAATGCTGATGAGGGTGCCATCGGGGCGGAAGAACTGGTCGATCTGTTCTGACATGGAGTAAGTGTAAAAGGTGTTTACTTGGTGAATGGAATTGATTCGTAGAGGATTTCAAGTTCTCTTGGGGCTTGCGCTGGGTTACACAGGTATTGGGCACTTAACAACTAGTCGTCAGGAGTTTCAGGCACAGGTTCCAACTGTGTTTGCAGATATCGCAGATTTTGTGGTGGTGGCATCTGGTGTTGTCGAAATTGTTTTGGGGCTGGCGCTGGTGGCGCTGTGGAAGTACCGCGTGCAGGTGGGTTGGGTAATTGCTGCGTTTTTTGTCGCGATCTTTCCGGGAAATATCTCGCAGTATGTCAATGGCGTTGATGCATTTGGTTTAGATAGCGATACATCGCGGTTGGTGCGGTTGTTCTTTCAGCCGGTGCTGGTGATGTGGGCGTTATGGAGTACAGGGGCGTGGGGAAGTTGGCGCAGAGAGAAAAGTTACTCTGAGTAATTTAGAAAAGTGATTTAATTCTGGCAGAAGGATCCTTGGGCCTAGTCAGCCCATCGTGCGAAAGTGATCCTTCTTGGTGCCGCTGGCAACTATTTCTATATGCGCAGTAGAAGTAGTTAATAAAAGCATCTGGAGCTCTGGACAAAACAAAAGCCCCGCAAATTATTGCGGGGCTTTTGTTTGTAACTCAACAGATATTACTTGTGCTTCCTTCGCAGGGTAATGAAAGATTATCACCACGAGAATCAAAATAGAAGTTATCCACTGAAAAACA